>Ga0213869_10001582_pt1 | contig 16770 bp, 28 predicted proteins | sample PICome_10_FD_160083 | JGI IMG/M metagenome (GOLD analysis project Ga0213869, IMG submission 160083) | Coastal seawater microbial communities near Pivers Island, North Carolina, United States - PICO132 | ecosystem: Environmental > Aquatic > Marine > Coastal | place: USA: North Carolina...
TCTAAAAACTTCTTAGTTAGTGCTAGGTTCTTATCGCCTACTAGGTATCTGTATAGTGCTAGATCACCGGGCTTAGTTGCAATATCTGGTGTCGATACAGTTGGTTCTGGATCTACTACGCTTGCTTTTTCTAAGTTCTTGACTGCTGCAAACTTTTCAAAGTCTTCGATAATATCTGAACTGCGCAGTTTAGCACGAACAGCAAAGATAAGACGTGTTGATACTAAACGCTTCTCTGCTTTGGTTAGACGTGCAAAGTTAGTTAGGTTTCTGCGTATTGCTTTGTAGTCACTGTTGGTTACATTAATAGCACTTTCAATAGCCATTAGCATACTGTTGACTTGTGAAGGAGTTTTGCCTTGTGCAACTGCATTAATATATCTATTAATAGCTGCTGTTGGTAGCTTTGTCTTTGCTCTTAGGCGCTTTGCACTGTCTGGATCTTTGAGTTTAGCTTGTGCGCTGCTGTCCCCTACAAGGAAGTAGACGAAGTTGTAGAGATCAGTGCCCATGATGCGATACATTTTGTATAGCTCAAACCCTGCTGTCTTTTTGCAGTAGCGTTGCACATATGATTTGAAGTCTGGATACTGTCGCATTGTTTCCAATGCCAACAGTGTTAGATACATTCTTTCACCGCAGTCGGTGTAGGTCAACTTCTTGGCATTGCCGTTGTCCTTGGTCATACGTGACTCGTGCAAATCTCTCAAGAAAGAATAAGGTTCTTCCTTAGTAGGCGTAACTTCATGTCCGCCTTCGATCTCTGCCCACTGTGCTGCGGTGTACTTCTCAGTCATTACTTGGCCATTGCTGCTTTACGAGCCTGTGCATCAATCTCGTCATCGCTTGGTCCGCCGAAATCATCTTGTGGTTCGTCTTCTGGTTCTGGATCTGCTACTTTAGGAGCAACACCTTTTGCTGCTAACTTCTCACCAAATGCTAACAGTGTTTTAATTGTTGGAGCATTTAAACCAGTTGCTTTCATTAGACCATTTAAATCTTTTGGTCCAAATGTTGTGCCAAACTTTGTTAGTTCGTTACCAAGACTTGACATTTGATTAAACATACCAATCTTAGCATCGTCTGCACCTTTCATCGAAGCTGTTTCACTGTGCGTCATCAGTGCTCTGCCGATGTTTGCAAGTTTCTTGTGCTTAGGATCTGTTTCCATTCCTGCTTCTGTTACTTCATTAATTTTCATTTGTCTACTTCCTTAATTTGGTTGCCATCTTGTACGTGGCACTAGTTTAGTCTTTGATCCAAGAGCCACGTAACCTTCGCCGCCCTTCTCGCCTTTTGTTGTTGCCTTAACGTCTGCGTCAGCATCGTCTAATTGATCTATGATATGATCTTTAGCAGACATAATCTGTTTTACAAGCCCAAAGATAGCAGGCAATGCTTTTGGATTAGCTTCATTCATTGCTGCTAGTTTTGCTTGCTGTCCTTGACTTACTTTCGAAGTACTTAGCCAATCAAAGAAACCAGTGTCGATATTCTTTAACTGTTGTGTACGTGTCATATGATTAACATATGTATAGATAATTTGTGCAGGACTACTTAGGCCCTGTGTACCTTGTAAGAATGTGTCAATTGCTTGTGCATTCTTTTCTGCTGCTGCTCTAATACCTTTAACTTCTGATGTATCAACTTTAGGTTGATGAGTAACATAAGTTTGTCCTAATACTACTACGTCTGGACTATTAAGTTCTTGTACATCTTTAAAAGGAGTAGCAGACTTTGAACCAAACTCTTCGAGTTTTGTGTGAACTACTACACCGACTTTTGAGTTCGCTATGCGCTCACCGAGAGGGCTCTTCGTATCGACTGTATACTTTACTAGGTTTGGTTCAAATTCAACTGTGCCATCTGTTTTAGTAAATGGCTTGCGTGGACTGTAGAGCAAGTCGCCGTACACATATCCACGGAATGTATCTGGAGTGGCTGACTTCATAAGTTCAAAGACTTCTGCCATCTCTTCACCAAAGTCTTTGCGCCACGGTTCTTCTTCTACACCTTTGCCTGAGTTTTGTATAAAACGTGACAAGTCATCTGCGCTTGTACTTTTGTTACGACCCCATCCATTCTTACCTACAAGAACAAACTCACCGTTAGGCTCACGTCCCCAGTAGATAGTTGGGTTACCGTCCCATTTGATAGCAACATCTGAACTGTCAGTTCCTAACTTGTCTAAGATATCTGCTGCTTCAAGAGCGCCTTTGGATCCTTTAACAAACACAAGATCTTCAAGGTGTTGGTACTCGCGGCCTACTTTAGCTGCTTCAGTTAAGACTGTACGGAACTCTTGGAATCTCATCTATTAAATGCTCCGCTTGACATAACAACGTTGCCCATGTTGCCGCTTAGTTCTTTGATACGTGCAAGTTGCTTGTCTTCTAGTGTAGTATATCCTGTTGGAGCAGACTCGGGTACTTGTTTGCCTGCTTTTTCCATTGCTTCTTTCCACGGAGCAATAAGCTGTTCGTAGTTTGGATCGCCTTTAAGTTTTGCCAACATACTTTCAACTGTGTGAGTGTCAGCTTCTTTAGCGCCTTTGCCTAGTAGCATTGGTGCAATCTTATTCCATGTGTCAGCAACTACTTCATCGCCTTTAGCAGGATCAACTAAACCAAACTTAGGACTAAACTTTAGTCCACGTCCTCTTGCAATAGCACTCAATAAAATTGCTCTGTCAGTTCCACCATACTGAGGTGTTCCGCCACGCTTGGCTCCACGTTGAAAGTCTGGATTGGTTGTAAACATAAAGTCTGTTTGTACAAATCCGTTCTTGTCGCTGCCGGCAATTGGTGTGCGGAAATGTACTTGATCACCTGCATCTTTGATCCATCCATCGGTCTTCTTGCGACCAACGTTCATAATTTCATCTTCTGGTATGCCTTGGCTTTTAAGCCATGCACTTAGTTTAGCAATTAACTGTTCTTTGCTTACTTTGTTTGCATCTGTGTTTAGATCTAAGTCGCCTGAGCTGTTCTTTTCAAACTCACCATCTGGATCATTCTTCTTGCCAGTTGTGCCTAACCAATCTTCTTCGTCAAAAGTCAAGCCCGTAATCTTTTCTATAAAGTCAATTGACGATTGTACATCTTTGGTAGCAATGCGCTGAGTGATGGCACCTTGCTCAGTTTTAAATATGTTGCCGCCTTCTTTAAGAATCATTTTTCTTACTCTCTATTATTCTTGTCATACTACGTTTAAATTTACGTGGATCATTTGATTTAATGCTATTAATAAAACGTCTTTCTAATTCGCTAGCCGTATCAACATCATAAGTAGAATGAATTCTACTCAATAGATTGATTGCACTTTCGATAATATTATTTGCCGTCGAATCGATAAGATGATCGTTATCGCGACGTCCGTGAACATTATTAAGTTCGTCAAGTATGCTTCTTGTACGTTTTTTCATAGCTTTATTTTCCTATACAGTATTTAGTGCCGTTAGCATATAAATATTACAAACATTGGAGGGCACAAATGTCAATAACAAATATGAATTTTAAACAACGATCTTTATTGTTTGCGAAACTTGCTGAAATTTCTTATAATGATAACATTAAAGAAGTAAAAAAGCAAGTAAAAACATTAGGATTTACAACTGTAGAGTTTTATGATAGAGACGGTGCGCAAGCATATCGTTTTGCAAACAAAGAAGACATGGTAATTGCATGTCGTGGCACACAGCCTACACAATGGAATGACATCAGCGCAGATCTAAAAGCTGTTCCTGTTGTTGCAGAAACTGTTAGCAGAGTGCATCAAGGATTTAAAGACGAAGTAGATGAACTTTGGCCGATGGTACTTGAAGACTTGGTAGCAAAAGCACCTAAACAAAAACTTTGGTTCTGTGGACACAGTCTTGGAGCAGCAATGGCAACTATTATGGCAAGTCGTTGTATGTATGAAGAAGCAGTACCTGATCCAGAAGAACTCTATACATACGGTTCGCCACGTGTAGGTTGGAGAGGTTACGTTGTACACTTAGGTGTTGAACATCATCGCTGGAAGAACAACAATGATATCGTTACTACTGTTCCTTTACGCTTTATGGGTTACAAACATCACGGCAATGAACACTATATGAATGCGTATGGTGAAGTCCGTCAAATAACTGGATGGCAACGTTTCAAAGACAAGATGCGCGGCTTATGGATGGGACTGAAAGCAGGCGGTGTAGATAGTTTCTCCGACCACTCAATGACTCATTACATTGCTAATCTTGAGAAGTGGCAAGACTAACTCTTACGAATACGACGGTTGTATTCAACTGCTTCTTTTAATATTGACAGCTCAACGTTATTGCGTTGGGCTGTTTTTACGAATGCATTAATATCTTTAGGGAAGCAGTGTCCTCCAAAGCCTCGTTCATCTGTAATATAGGTATGACTGTATCCAATACGTTCGTCCATGCCTGTGTAGTGTGCAACTGCTGAATATTCTACATCTAGTGCATCGCACAAATCATACATCTGATTAAAGAACGCAACTTTCAGTGCAAGGAAACTGTTGCGAGCATACTTAGCTAGGATAAGTTCACGGGCCTCTGCAATCTCTACAGGCAGGTTAAACACTTTGCCCCAGAAGAAAGGATCACTTCCCCCGACTAGTATCAAGTCCGTGTTTTGCAAATCTTCTACTGCGCTTTCAGCACGTAGGAACTCTGGACTAAAGTTTAGCATACGATTAGGAAATGCATCTACTAACATATCCCAGCCTTCTACACTGATTGTACTTTTAATAAGGATAGGTACATCTGGTGATGTTTCAATTACATCAAACACATTCTTCATTTCACATGCACCATCTTTACGAGGCGGTGTGCTCACGCATACAATTACAGCGTCAGGTGCTTTAAGATGTTTGTATCCCAGAGCGGGATCATAAATTTCAATATCGTGCTGTTCTTTTAATAGTTCATGATGAGCTTTGCCGACCATGCCATATCCTGCTATTAATATTCTCATAATTTTTCTCCGCAATGTGGGCAGTTTGTTAGTGTGCCCATTTGCTTTTCCATTTTCTTTAGAAGGTCACGCATTGACTTTGCTTCTTTGATTTGTCTCTTTAGCCAGTCTTTGCGTCTATCTGATTTAGCACGTTCAAGTTCTTTTTTTAGATCCTGCTTTTGCTTGTCAAGTTTACCTTTGAACACACCATAGAACGCTGTGTTTATCTGTTCTTCATTTTTACTCATTGCGTGACTCCGTAAAAAAACGCTCTATACTTAATGTAGCACAGAGCGTTAATGTTGTCAAGTATTATTGACTATTAAAATCCCGCAACCATTTCTTGTGTAGCTGCTAGTTCTGGATCACTCACTAGACCATACTGTGCTAGTGGGCCATCTGGACCAGCCATGTCATCTGACACAAAGAACTCAATGTATTCACGCATACCTGGAATAACATTTAGGTGTGCTAGTTTTACATAAAACTGTAGCGGACGACTGATTGGATACTCGCCGCTTGCGATTGTTTCTGTAGTTGCTTCTACGCCTCTGATTGTTGCTGCATAGATTTCATCTGTGTTGTTCAACAAGAACGAAAGACCAAACACACCAATGCCGCCTTTGTTTGCTTCCATTGATGCTAGTGTTTCTGTATAGTCACCGTCAATGTCAACACTAAGTCCATCTCTACGAACTGTGTAGCACTGTTTTTCAGCAACTTTCTTGTCAAGTGACTTATCAAACTCTCCTGCCATTTTGCAGCCAGCAATCATAACTTTCTTTTCAAACACTTCACGAGTGCCGTGCTTGGTGCCTGGAAGGAACACTAGGATTTCTGTGTTTGGTAAACTTGGATCAATTTGATTCCAGTTTGTGTATGGGCTGTCTGCTTTTAGTGCGTGATACAGATGTTCTTCTGTCATTTCTTCAAAGCCTTTGTTTACATGACGTGCGGCAAATACAATACCATCATAACCGATGCGTACTTCTGCAAATGCACCAATTGCTTTTTCACATAATTCTGCTGTTTCTGGCTTCATGATTGAACTTGAGTTGGCAATGTCAATTGTGTTTTCGCCAATGCCTTCGCACAGACGCTTTTGGCCCGAACCTGACCCGCCTGATTCTACTACTGGTGTTGGGTAGTTGAAGTTCTCTCCAAATGCCTCTGCAACAATAGATGCGTAAGGTAGTACTGTTGATGATCCTGCTATTTGAATGTTGTCGCGAGCTGTTGCCGCAGTTGCAAATACGGCTACAAATGCCGCAGTTAGTAATGAGTTCATTAATCTATCCTTTCTTCATTACAAATAAAAGGTAGACAGACTATATTGCTCAGTGAGCGTTATGTGTATGTGTGTATATTGTCTGTGTGTCTACTACTGTTATTTAATAGATAGTATAGCATAAGTTTGTAACAGTTTTATGAAGATTTCGTAAAGGTTTTGTGAAGATTTACTTTGCTCTATAAAAAATATAAATAGTACGGCAAGATAAGTTCTCGACCTGAGTAGTTGGTAGCACAACTCGCGTCAGCGTTACAAGACATCATTACAAAGGAACACACAATGATCAATTTAGCAAAAGCTATTGGTCGTGTAATGATGACTGCGGTCACATCACCTACACGATCAGACAAACTTAAATCAATGGAAACTTATGTGAAGACAGAGTTTCAACCGGGAGACCAAGCATACATTATGTATTGCATGTCAACTGGAAGAGAAGTAGATCGACGCAACATAGTTTAGGTATGCAGCAAATGCATATCGTGTATACGCATAATGCAGTTGATTTCTGACTAAAACTGTAGTACACTACAATAAATAATAGCAGTAAGACAAGCGACTTCGGCTTGTAAAAAAAGAAGGGCATTTCCTATGCCATAAAAAGGTGACACTGGAAGAGACCAGGGTACGTGACGAACCTTAGAAGCACACACACATATACATTAAGGAAATGAAATGACTACACTTATGATGAATACGGCCAATACATTTGGCATGACCGGCTTGGCTAACTGGTTTAAAAACTTAGCCAACGAACTGCAAAGACGCAGAAATATCAAAGACACAATCAAACAACTATCAGCACTAACAAACCATGAACTTAACGACATTGGTATTGCTCGTGGCGATATTTGGCATATTGCACACACATCATTCCCAAAAGGCAAAACTGTTGCTGATGTTAACCGCAACCTAAAAGGATGGGTGTAATGACTACTCTAGTAATGAACTACACTGTTAATCCTTTTTGGACTGCACTCAAAACATTTGGGCGTGGAACATATAACTTCTTAGAGTCAGTGGGCCGCGCAAGAGCTGCTGCTGAACTATCTCGTCAAGGCTATCACGAAGCTGCAAAAAATGTAATGTTAGGAAATTAATATGTGGAATAGATTTATTCGAGCAATGGAATACCGTTCATACTGCATGGCGATTCGTGAACTACGCAATAAAGGCTTGTTTACAGAAGCACAACGCATTAGTGAATACAAACACAATTTGTATCCAACACACTAAAGAGGATCAATTATCTTCATGAAATAGTTGACTGTGATAAATATAGGTGTTACTATAGTAGAGTTACTTATAGTAACACCACAGACAATCACACACATGGAGAATAATATGAACCGCTTACTCAGTAAGTTTAAAGACTGTAACGGACGCTTCTGCGAAGAAGTATCTACATATGCATTAGCATTGACAGTTTTTGTAATAATGTATTTGTCAATTGCGCAAATTTAGTAGTTGACAAACACTAAATACTCTGTTACATTATTAATGTAGCAACTACACACACAGACACAAAGGAGAATACAATGTCAAAAGTAGAAACAACATACGGCGAAACTATCTTGAAGCAGACGCAAGAGATTGCAGACATGTTCAAGCAAGCAATGCCAAAAGTAAACACAAATAAAAACGGGTACGAAATCCGCACAAAGGTTCTAGAATTTGCACAGAATCAAGCATGGCAAGACTATCATGCTAAAATGGGTGCGTTTGAAACAACTGTTACCAAAGACGGTGACGAGATTGTAACTAAAGTAGAAATGCCAAGTGTACCAGGCGTTGATGCTGTACTCGAAGCTGCGGACAAATTCTATGAGTTTGTTAACGGCAAGACAAATAAGTAATAAAGTAATAAATTAGTTCGGGACATAGTCCTTAGATAAAGATAATAGAGTAGCAAGCCCGGGCATTAGAAATAGTGTTCCGGGCTTAATCTTTTATGGATTGTCAACTAGCAAAATATCAAAACCGACTGTGATACGCTTGTTGTTAGAACGCATTATTGCCCTAACGTCAATGTCTGTTTTCTCTAGAACAGGAATAGGAGTTTGGAATGTATAATCGTATTGTCCACCGCGAAGTTGTAGTTCAAATGCGTGTCCAATTCTAAATGCGTTGCTTCCAAAATATCTTACCATCATTAGTCCTTCTGCATCAGTATCACTAGAACCTGTAGCAGAGCCGTGTAGCAAGTAACCAGTCTTGCCAGCAGGTATTGTATAAACTGCCATCAGTGTTTGTCCATATCCTGCAATGATTCTAGCAACTGTTGTGCCGCCTGCCGATACTGCTTCAATGTCAACGTTGCCAGCATTTCCGCCGTTGCCACTAACAAACGCACGATTCACTCTTGTGAATAACTGTGAGCCAGTTTGGTTTTCTCCTGTGATTGTAATATCCTCTGATGCAAAATTGTAATTTTCATCTAGCCCTTGAACCGTTACAACAAGACCATTGTCACTTGCGTTGTTACGCTCAACATTGACTATGCTACCACTGCCTAGTGCGTCCCATGGATATATGGTATCATTGATGTCCCAGATAGAACCAGTAGCACCACTGCCCATACTTGGCACTGCACCAAACTTGTGATTGAAACTGTATCCTGGGATCAATCCTTGTGCAACTTCCAGATAGAACGGTTTGTTTGATCCTGCCGCCGGAGAACCCACTATGGTAGCGTTTACGTTGCCACTAACCACCCAAGGATCTGTGCCCTGTGTTACATTTACATCACCTGGAATGTTTACATCCAGGGGAGTTGATGTGTCTATGTTAACTGTTTGATTGGCAATATCAACAGGGAATCTATTGTCTGTGGTAACAACACTGCCGTCTTTGAGAACGATTAAGGAAGTTTCTGTAAGTCCTTCGCCGTTGTCGTATGCGTCTGTATTTGTATTATAAACTGCCATTTTATCTTACCTCGATCCAAGATATTGACGCATATATGTCTTTGTTGCTTGACACTGATGCAGCCGCAATAGTTATTACTTCTGATGTGGTTCCCATATTTTCTCTGCCTATCTGAAACGCAGCTTCTGCATCTAACGATATTTTCGCTCCCTGTCCAGTTGGTGAGATATATCCCGAAGTTATCTGATAATCACTTGGGTCTATAGCAGTAGCATCTGTGTTGAATTCAATGTGTGTATCAGTGTAAGAATCCCATGTTGTGGCGCCAGTAAGCGTGGGATTTAAAAATACTTTATAAAAAATAGGAGCATTATCAAGCGCCGCAACCTGCATTTCCAGTGGTAATACAACACCTTTAATTCTATCTGTTCTAATTCGTATGCTTAAGATGGGATAAAAAGTATTTGAATCCGTAACATTTATACCAGTGAGCGGAGTGGAAACCGTGTTCTTAACACCAAGAGGAACTATTCCTGATTCAGACATTGTGGAAAAACTGCCCACCGACATAGCGTGTGTTCCTGCTGTTCCACCGGTGTTTTCAAGTTCCCATCTCACTGGCAAGAATGGATTGTTGGTGAACACAGAATCAACTGCGTTGTTAAATTCAAACTGATGGACAGAGTGTGAGTAATTGTCTATAATAAACTTAACTTCGGCGTGTCCAGTGAACCAGTTATATTCAATCACCATTGTTTGGAACTTGGAAAGGTCAATGGTATGTCCACTGCCGCCGGTGCCGTCTAACTTGTCGTTATTCCAGTTTGCCCTTGCAATCCTTGTTTCGGTCAATCCACCGCTGGTTGTTTTACGCACAACTAGATTATAGTTGGTGCCGTCGTCTTCTAGGTAAATGCCTGCCTCGTCATCGAACAATCCTGCTCTCTGTCTTACACCTGCAGTCTGTGCCTGCAAATAAAACTGCATAAGGATTTCGTTTTCACGACCCGGAATATAAGGAATGACTCTTTTGGTCTGACGAACTATTTTATCTCCAGTGCTACTGCCAACTGACATAACAACCACCGCTTCATAAGTGTCTAGAATGGAACTTGCGGTGCCTGTAGTTTCTTCATCCCAGATCAATGAATCTTTTGTGTATTGGAAGGTGTTAAAATTTGTGATTTCGTAGTTGCTTACTTTGCGTCTATTGGTTGCGGTATGCTGAACTGTGTCGTCATCGACTGTAACAACTGAATTACCAAATGGGTTTATGGTTGTTCCTATCACAGGTATTGGATTGCCGGTGTCGTTCTTTATTTCAACTTCTGGCAAGGTGCCGATGTTTACTGTGCCATCTACTGTTTGAGTAGCAGGGAAGTTATCTACGCTTACAGTTCCGTCAACTGTTAAACTGCCGCCGTTGTCAGTGACTGCTATGGGCTGATTAAGCGTTACATTAGGCATAGTTCCTATGTTAACAGTGCCGTCTATGGTAAATGGATTGCTGTCTGTGTATTCAGCATCGTTTTCATCATGTAGATGAGTGTGGGTGATTAGAGGGTTATCTTCTGTGGTAACTACAGTGACTTCACCTGGTATGGTTACCGCACCTTCAATGATAATATCGCCTTGGATGTTTGACAGCACACGAATGGCAGGTTTGCCATCATTAGTGTATTCCATAGCCTTGTGTAGATTTACAAGGTTAGGCTCATTTGGATGCTCGTAGTCTGTTGAGTTAGGTATATTGTTTGGCATTAGGTCCAGGGTCTTCCTACAACAAGAGCGTCAGTGTTTTCATCATCGTCTGGATTGACTGCATTACCTTCGTAGGGATTAGGTATTTGTGTAGCATCTAAATCGTTGCGGGCTCTATAGCTTCCAGCTGTAGGATCATCTACACCATCAGTGCTCCAAGTGCCGCCGCCTTCAGTAATAGTTTGTCCTTTACGACGAGCTTCAGCAAGAGCAAGTTTCTCTAACTGTCTCTCTTCTTTTGTTCCGTTAGTTGATATACCGTTAGCTGCCATGTCCGTACCCCGGGTCTTTTACTCTAATATCTGCAGGGTGCTTAGGACCGTTGACACCGCCACCTGCAAGTGTAGTCACGCTGTCAATATCTGCTACTACTTCGTTTGGGCTGTTAGCAAGTGGACCTTGGCTAGGATTATCTAGCATTGCAAATATTTGTTTAAAGCGTCCTGCTATTGGTTCGCCTTGTTCTGCGCCGCAAGTTTCATCATCTGGGATTATTCCAGGCTTGATATCATGTTGACCTTCTACTTGATCTAACAAGTCTAGTACTTGTCTTACTATGTCTGTTGCTCGCATCTTAAACTCCTATAACATATTTATGTTAAATATAGTCATGATAGATAAAAAACTGTTCCAAGAAAAACTCGACCAACTAAAACAGGAAGGCAAGTACCGTGTGTTTAACGACATAGTTCGTGAGCGCGGAAAGTTTCCTAATGCGATTTGGTACGGCAAATACAATATAAAAGAGATTGTAAATTGGTGTAGCAATGATTACCTTGGCATGGGACAGAATCCAGTAGTAATTGACGCAATGCATACAGCATTAAATCAAACTGGTGCCGGAAGTGGAGGGACTCGTAATATTGGAGGAACTTCACACTATCATGTTGCGCTGGAAAGAGAATTAGCGTCCTTGCATAGCAAGGGTAATGCGTTATTGTACTCGTCAGCGTATGTTGCAAATGAATGGAGTTTAATCGCTCTCAAACAAATCATTCCCGACATTGTATTCTTAAGTGATAGTGAAAATCACGCATCTTTGATCCAGGGGATAAGACACAGTGGTGCTGACAAGATCATATGGCAGCACAATGATATGAGCGATTTAGAGGATAAGCTGCAAACATGTTCAGGGACACCCTGTGTGGTCTTTGAGTCCGTGTATAGCATGGATGGCGATGTTTCTCCTATCCTCGACATTTGCAATCTAGCGACCAAGTATGGGGCAATCACGTACATTGATGAAGTTCACGCTGTTGGATTATACGGAGAACAGGGAGCAGGCTATCTCGAGAAACTAAACCTGCAAGATAATGTAGATATTGTAAATGGTACGCTAGGCAAGGCTTTTGGAGTACAGGGCGGATACATAGCAGCGGATGCTGACGTCATAGACGCTATCCGTTCTGTTGCTTCGGGCTTTATTTTTACAACCAGTATGAGTCCAGTGACTTGTGCTGGTGCGTTGGCAAGTATCAAATACTTGCGTGACCACAATGAACTCCGCGAGACACATCAAGAACGTGCTCGCAAACTAAAACATCGAATGATCAAAGCAGGCCTTGAGCCGATGCCGTGTTCAACAACACACATTGTACCATTGCTTATCGGAGATGCTAAAAGGTGCAAAGCAATCAGCGATGCACTGTTAAATGACCATGGGATATTCGCTCAACCGATTAACTATCCTACGGTTCCAGTCGGCACAGAGAGATTGCGCTTTGCTCCTACGCCATTTCATACTGACGGTATGATTGAAGACTTAATCAAAGCACTAAAAGAGGTCATACATGATTAAAAAATACTTATGGATGGGACTAGGTTTCCTATCACTTGGGATGGCCTACATTGGAGTAATTGTGCCTGGTATTCCATTCAGCATATTCTTAGTGTTCGCAGCATATTGTTTTGCTAAGAGCAGCCCTAGGATGCACGCCTGGATATACAATCACAAATACTTTGGTCCGTTCTTAACCAACTGGACACAAAAACGAGTATTTCCACAGAAGATGAAATACATGATGATTATTGTAATGAGCAGTAGTGCTGCATTATTGTATTTTAGTACAGGTAATATCAAAGCAACACTATGGAGCGGATTATTTATGGCGTTAGTTGCCGCGTGGGCCTGGCGCTACCCCAACACTGTGGAAGAACACGCCAAGCGCACTAAGCTAGGCAAGAAGATAGGGTGGATACGCTAGAGGTAAGCTGTCCAACTAGGATGTGCAATTGACATATCTAATTGCTTGCGTTTGTTAACAAGATCATAATAGTCCGGCGCATACGGAGCTCTAATTGGCTTCATATGCGTTTTATTACCTTTGCGCCCATTACAAGGTCCACATGCCGCAACGATGTTCGTCCATGATGTTTTACCACCTTTTGAAATAGGCACAACATGGTCAAGAGTCAATCCACTTTTTGAATAAGGTGTGTTGCAATACTGACAAGTGTACACATCGCGAATGTAGAGATTCTGCTTAGAGAACCGAGGCTTGGCTTTGCGGCGCTGCATTTCCTTCAGCATGATAACCGCAGGCACACGAGTCTCCCAGCTTGAACTACGCACCATCCAATCGTCATACCATTCCAACACTGTGACTTTGTCAAGCCATAGATATGTTACTGCATCCTTCCATTGGATGGCACTAAGTGGTAGGTATGATACTGGCTGTGCGTCAGCATTTAGTAAGAGGGTGTGTGACACCTTTGAATCCTCGTTTTGATATTAATATTTATATTGTACGTTCTAATACTCGTGTTGTCAATCAGTATATGGCTTAAAATCAGTACCAGCTGCAACCATACAGCCTATTCCGTCTGCATACAAACTAATTAAACTCCAAGTGCCACTGTCTTGATTAACAAAGTACATCATATCACTTGCATACCATTCGCCGTTGTTAGCACTTCGCTGATTGCCGGCGGCTGCAAACAATGGCTTTTCACCGTAATCGACCATCACAGTTCTAGTCATTTCTAGTACTGGTGCGCAGGGCTGTAACGTTTGAAATTGTTTTTGTTCTTGAGCGAATGCTGCTGGAGCAAGTAGTGAGATCCATATAGCAAACGCTAGTATAGTTCTAGTCATTTACTTTCTCCTTGTTATATAATTATATATCAGATATAATTGGAGAACACATCTTGGCTGTATTCTTCAACAGCACTCTGCCAAAGATGTTCGTCTGCTAGTTCTATCAGTGCTTGACTGGGCTTGCTCAACAACAACCACTTGGGCTTGGCGCAGCGCAACTGATGTTCTAGATCATCTGCATCCCATGCTTCACAACCAATAAACATCTGATACCAATCGGGTGTGTTGCCCATTGACAGTTTTTCCATCATCAGTGCATCACTGCTGATACTGAATCGTTCATCAATATTCATGGTGTTTGAACTGTACCATTCGTCTGAGTGCAGCATCACCAGTGCTGTGCTGTTGTAGTTGCCGCCCACGTACAGTCGATCAGCACCCAGCCAGTCTATGTCATGCTGAGCCATTAGATCACCTAGATCATAGCTGCTGAGTGCATTGAGTGTTAGACCCAAGGTGCTGTAGTTGTTGCTTTCAGTGATGAGAACCACACTGTTGGCACGATGTGCTCTAGCATGAGCTGGATGTGCTATAAGTAGACTGCCCTCTCGGATCTGCACAGTTAACTTCCGCTACCGTAGTCTGGCAGTGGACCTCCGTACTTTTTACCTTTGACCTTCTTGCCTTCTACGCCCTGACGTTTGCCTTTGGCACTCAGCTTGAACTTGCGCTTGTGACTGCGTCTACGATAGCCTTGACTTTTACAACTGGCTAAGGCACTTGCACCTAGTGCGCTGTTGGGCTTTGAACTCTTGCATAGACTGCGACTTGCTGCCCAATCCTCAAGATCTTCTTCCGATTCTAATAGTTCATCTACTCTCATGCTAGTATTTATACTTTCAGCGGTACTTGTCAGCTATGTTAGAGTAGTCCTCACTGTCACTCTGCTCACACAAGCTGAAGGTAAGAGCCTTTCTAGGTCCTCGGGTTGTATTGATTGAAATCTCTCCACTTTTCTCGTGAAACTCTATTTTGGTTATCTGTGCTGGCTCGCGATTCTGACCCACTAGGATGGTTTGTCCTAGCTCTAGATTGACGTTTAGGTTACGTAGTGTACTCATGGGAAATTCTCCTGTTGTGGACTGAGTGTGTTTCAGTCACAAATATTTATCTGGGTTTGCTATTGTATATAAGTAAATATATAACAAACGGAGCATTCAAATGCAAATAAAAGATATACCCTCAGGCACTAGCTGGGCCTGTAGATTTCGAACAACTACTTTTGTAGATGCACAAGGTAAACCGGTCCAAGCACAAAATCTACAGTTAGGACAAGCACATCCAGGCACACCAAGTGAGTATGTGGGAATTGGTGTCATACAGGTAAGAGATTTAGAGAATCAACTGGTTCAGCTACAATGTGTGGAGAGTCTACAACAGTTCACAGTGAGTTTTGATGACTGCTGGGATGTAGACACTATAGAATGGCAGGAGACAGCTGATGAACGATGATGATCTACACAGTGATGATTACAGTGACGAAGAAGTTGAAGCAGTTGTAATGGCAGCACTTGGAGAACTACTAAACATAGCAGCAGGTGTAGCAGAACTACAAACCACAGATGAAGCCGCCGAAGACATATATGCTATATGCGATCTAGTAGCAGAGTATCATGGCATTGAACGTGCTCAAGTTACAATAGAAGAACACGAGGACGGCAGCTATACAACTCGCTTTGAAAAACCCAAACCTCGACAACCCCGCACTGGACCAATCCCAGGCAGTATTCGAACTCGAAATAGACCCAAGTTTAGACTAAGTGATCAAAACAAACCTAGAGACTTAGAATAAATACTGTATAGGTATTCACTCAAAATGACACGAACTCAACTACTACAAGCAATTGACGATCCCACCCTTGACAACCACCAACGAGAGCAACTCAATCAACTGCTGCACTATATGAGTGTGGAAGGAGTAGACACTACTACCCAAGGAATACACTATGGACTTAGAACAAAAAGTACAAGAACTTCGCCAAAGAATCGACACTCTAAGAGCAAGTCTAGAAGTCAACAACACCTGCGATGAACCTAAACCAGTACAAGAACCTAAACCATCACCTGCGGACGCATACAAAGCACGGCTAATGAACAAACGTTCTAGTTAACATAGTGTATCTCAAACCACGACAACCAATCACAAGCCTCTTCACACGTACAACGAAACCACTCCCCACGCACACGACGATGAGCATACTCACGATGAAATGTACGCTCTAATACACGACCCTGATCCGCCTCTACTAGTATACTATGAACTAACTCTAACTCGCTACTACTACCCGTTTGTAAACTGCGCAATCTACGCTGAGGATCTACACTATAACCAAACTTACATAAACTACCATCACTTATACAATACAAATACATAACGTATATAGCACACAATACACACTGTGTCAACCATTAAAGACTCGAGTGAATATATAGACTATACTAGTAGTAGTAGTAGTAACAACAAAAGCAAGCTCACACGCTAAGACTATAGTAGTAGCAGAGCTATTGAACTAGCGTACACAAAGGCCCCGCTGTTAGTACCTATGAGTATAGTAGTAAGAAGAGCGGGGTGGTTAGCAAAAGTTTGCAGTTGTGCTAGGGTCTGCAAAAGGTTTGCAAAGTATGTAAAAGTATGTAAAAGTATTTGAACTATGCCTCTCGTGACCGTTCGCAAGAAAAATTTTCACAGTGTTATATTATAACAGAACCGTAGTCTAATGTTAATCAAATTTACATTGGTTCACCTAAAAAAGCCAAGAAAAGCCACATTTATACCATTGACACTGTGTGAT
>Ga0213869_10001584_pt1 | contig 16761 bp, 14 predicted proteins | sample PICome_10_FD_160083 | JGI IMG/M metagenome (GOLD analysis project Ga0213869, IMG submission 160083) | Coastal seawater microbial communities near Pivers Island, North Carolina, United States - PICO132 | ecosystem: Environmental > Aquatic > Marine > Coastal | place: USA: North Carolina...
AAAAGTTAAATTAAAAAATGTATTAATGGCAATTATTGCGTCAATCAAAAGTAATATCAATATTAAAGACATACTTAATGTAATACCGAAAATAAAATCTGTAGAGGGAAGGTTTGAGCGAGTTGGCAAAATTAAAAATAACTCAAAAGTAATTATAGATTACGCACACACACCTGATGCATTAAAAACTTGTCTTAAAAATATAAAAGAGCAATTTGTAGGTCACAAAATTAAATTAGTGTTTGGTTGTGGAGGGAATAGAGATCAAAATAAAAGAGCAAAAATGGGTAAAATTGCTGACCTTTTTTCAGACAAAATATATCTTACTGACGATAATCCAAGATTAGAGCAGGCTAGCAAAATAAGAAAAGACATAAAAAAAGGAATAAAAAAACAAAAAGTGTTAGAGTTTCCAAATAGGGCGAAGGCTATATCAGAAGCGATAAAGCACTTAAAAATAGGTGAAATTTTAATAGTTGCTGGTAAAGGCCATGAAAAAGTCCAAGAAATAGGAAAAAAAAAAATTTTTTTCTCAGATAAAAAAATTATTCTTGATGCAATAAAAATTAAAAATTTCACTTTATCAAATAATTTAAAGGTCAATATATTTAATGAACTTAGTGGAAAAAAAAAATTATCTAGCAAAATTATTTTCAAAAAAGCTAGAATTAACACTAAAGAAATAAAAAAAAATGATGTTTTTTTTGCTATTAAGGGAAAAAAAAATGATGGTAATCAATTTATAAGTGAAGCTTTCAAAAAAAATGCATCAATTGCAGTAGTTAATAAAATTGAAAAAGAAATAAATATCTCTCGTCAAATAAAAGTTAAAAATTCACTCAAATTTTTAACCAAAAGTTCAGAGCTGTATAGAAAAAATATAAAAACAAAAATTATTGCTATAACGGGAAGTTGTGGAAAAACCACATTAAAAGAATTATTGGGCAACTCATTTAAACAAATATCAAAAGTAGGTATTTCACCTAAATCTTATAATAATAAGTATGGAGTACCTTTAAGCCTTTTTAATTTAGATAAAAAAAATAATTATGGTGTTTTGGAAATTGGAATGGATAAAAAAGGTGAAATTGATTATCTCTCTAAAATTGTTAAACCAGACGTTAGTGTGATTACCAACATCAATTATGCTCATGCTAAAAATTTTAAGAATCTAAGACAAATTGCTCTAGCTAAATCGGAAATAATCAATAATACAGAAGTTAATGGTTCAATTGTTCTTAATGCTGATGATACTTTTTTTGCTTTACATAAAAAAATTGCTAATAAAAGAAAGCTTAAAATTTTATCATTTGGCATTAATAATCAGAATGCAAATATAAAACTTATAAGTATCAAAAAAATTACTAACAAGTTTAAAGTAACTATTATGATAAATAATTTTAAAACCTATTTTTTTATTTCCAGCAATTTTCAAAATCATATCTTAAATATTTTAGCTGCATTAACTGTGATGAGTGTTTTTTTAGATATATCTAAATTGAATAAAAATATTTTTATGAGCTTTAAAACACCTAATGGGCGAGGAGATATTACTAAAATTAAGATTAATAATAAAAATTTAAACTTGATAGATGAAAGTTATAATTCAAATCCATTGTCGCTTAAATCCGCAATTTTAAATTTCGATAAAATAAAAATTGATAATGGAAAAAAATATTTACTATTAGGTGATATGTTAGAACTTGGTAAGCATTCAAAAAAACTTCATCAATCTATTGGAAAAATAATTAATAATACAAAAATTGACAAAATCTTTGTTAAAGGAAGTAAAATATTGTTTACATACAATTCTATTTCAAAAAAGAAAAAAGGTAGAGTATTAAACAAAAACTCACAAATTATTGATTTGATTAAAAATCATTTAAATAATAATGATTATCTTATGGTGAAGGCATCAAATGCGACGGGATTTAATAAGATAATCAATAATTTTAAAGGTTCAAAATAATGCTTTATCAATTTTTACTTAATTTCGTTGATATCTTTGGATTTTTAAACGTTTTTAAATACATCACTTTTAGAACAGGATTATCCTTATTTACATCATTAATTGTAGTTTTGTTAATTGGAGGACCATTTATTAGTTTTTTTTCAAATAGAAAAATTGTAAATCCTATACGTGATGATGGTCCACAAGATCATATTGTAAAGAAAATTGGTACTCCAACAATGGGGGGAGTAATAATTTTGTTTGGATTACTATTTTCTGTTTTATGTTGGGGGGATCTATCCAACACTAGTGTTTTATTTTGTGTCTATATCACTATTTCATTTGGTTTACTTGGAGCATTTGATGATTATAAAAAAATAAAACAAAATAATTCTTCAGGTATTTCATCTAAATTTAAAATAATATCACAAGTCTTATTAGCTACGATAGGTATTAGCTTATTTCTTTATTTTGTTGATTATAAAGAAATTACAAATTTATATTTTCCTTTTTTTAAAAATTTAATAATTAATCTTGGATGGTTTTTTATTCCTTTTTCAATATTTGTTATTGTTGGTTCTTCAAATGCAGTCAATTTAACAGATGGACTTGATGGATTGGCTACTGTCCCAGTAATTTTAGTTGCAGGTTGTTTTGCTTTTATAAGTTATGTAACTGGTAATATTGTTTTTTCTGATTATTTGCAAATCCCGTACATTGAGGGTACTGGTGAAGTTTCTATTTTTTGTGGTGCAATAATAGGATCATGTTTAGGGTTCTTGTGGTTTAATGCACCACCTGCAAAAATTTTTATGGGTGACACAGGTTCTTTAGCACTTGGAGGCTCTTTAGGAGCAGTTGGAATAATAACAAAACACGAAATAGTATTAGCAATTACAGGTGGGCTATTTGTCCTTGAGGCTGTTTCTGTAATGATACAAGTAATTTCTTTTAAATTAACTGGAAAAAGAATTTTTAGAATGGCACCAATACATCATCATTTCGAAAAAAAAGGATGGCCCGAGTCAACAGTCGTAATTAGATTTTGGATCATTTCAATTATTTTAGCAATGATAGGCCTGGCTACTTTAAAATTAAGATAATGATAGATAATAGAAATATTTTTTTGAAAAAAAAAATATTAATTTATGGCCTGGGTAAAAGTGGAATTTCATCATATAAATTTTTAAATAATAAAGCCAGGGTTTATTTATTTGATGATTTTTAAAAAAAAAAATTTATTCATCAACAAAATCAAAAGATAAGAAATATTAAAGAAATATCCAAAATTAAGTTTGATAGAATTATTATTAGTCCTGGAATTGATGTTTTAAATTGTAAACTATCTAAATTTCTAAAAAAAAATGACTCTAAAATTTATACAGATTTAGATATATTCTACTCATTTTATAAAAATACAAGCATCACCATTACGGGAACTAACGGAAAATCAACTACATCTAAAATATTGCATGAGGTTTTATTAGATCAAAACTATGACTGTAGGTTGATTGGTAATATTGGTAATCCAGCATTATCTGAAAAAAAAATTACTAAGAACACTATATTCGTTATCGAAGCCTCGTCATACCAATTAGATTATAGTAAATTATTTACTTCAAAGTACTCAGCAATACTAAATATTAGCCCAGATCATATAGAGAGACATAAAAGTTTAAAAAATTATGTTAACGCTAAATTTAAATTATTAAATTATCAGTCTAAGGAATCCATATCATTTGTAAAAAAAGACGATTTACTAATAAATAAAAAATTAAAAAGTAAAAAATATAATCCAAAAATTATCAAAGTTGATTTAAAAAAAGCAAATAAAGTAATTAAACATTTAAAAAACAAGTATTTTGTGTCAGCAGGAAACTTAGAAAATTTGTCATTTGTTCTAAAGATTTCTGAAACTTTAAATTTAAATAGTAAAAAATTAATCAAAACTTTAAATAGATTTAAAGGATTAAAATATCGACAGCAAATTATCTATGAAAATAAAAATTTAATAATAATTAATGACTCAAAGTCAACAAGTTTTGCTTCATCAGAAAATCTGTTAAAAAACTTAAAGAATGTTTATTGGATTTTAGGTGGCATTCCCAAAAAAGGTGATCAGTTAAATTTGTCCAAGAAAAATTGTAAAAATTTTAAAACATTTATTTTTGGTAATTATTATAAAGAATTTAAAAAAAACATTAAAAATAAAATCACAGTAAAGCATTCAAAATATTTGAAAGACATATTAAAAGAAATTTTTTTTGATTTAAAAGATAAGAAAATAAAAAAAAGTATTATTTTCTTTAGTCCAGCAGGTGCATCCTTTGATAGCTTTAAAAATTTTGAAGATAGGGGTAAATATTTTAACCAATCAATTAAAAAATTTATTAATGCAAAATAATAACTATCTATATAAATTTTATTATCAGTGGTGGAAGAATATAGATAAGTCAATTTTATTACTAATCAGTTTGTTATTTGCAATTGGACTTTTTTTTTCATTGGTTTCAACTTCATTAATTGCTTCAGATAAACTGAATACAAATAGCTATTTCTTTTTTTTTAAGCATTTGATTTATATTTTTATTGGAATAATTATAATTTTTATTTTTTCTTCTTTGAAAACTAATCAATTATTTTATTACTCTTATTTCTTTTTTTTTATTGCTTTAATTTCTTTATTTTTAGTTCCTATTATAGGTGTTGAAGTGAAAGGATCAAAAAGATGGATAGATTTATTTTTTTTGCCAAGATTTCAACCAATTGAATTATTGAAGCCCTTTTTAATTATTACAATATCAAGCATCCTTTGTAGTGCTAGAAGTTCAAACCTTTATTTAAAATATTTATTATCAATTATGATAGTTTCAGTAATTTCCTTGTTGCTTATAATGCAACCAGATATTGGTCAAACCCTTCTTATTATTTTTTCTTGGGTTGTTTTAATTTTTACCTCTGGAATCAATATCTTTTTTCTTATTGGTCTTTCTATATTTGCTTTTGTTTCACTTGCTTACTTGATTATATATGTGCCTAAGTTTGATTATATCCAAAGTAGGATTTTTTCATTTTTTAATAGAGATATAGGAACACATAATTTTCAATCTGATAAAGCTATCGAGTCCATTACAAGTGGTGGTTTTTTTGGAAAAGGAATTGGTGAAGGAACCCTTAAAAATCGAGTGCCAGAAGCACATACCGATTATATTATATCTGTAATTTCAGAAGAGTTTGGTGTTGTTGCCATAATATTAATATTATCATTATTTTTAATATTTATTCACATGGTTTTTAAAAAAATAAATTATGAAAAAAATGACAAAATTAAACTTGTTTTGATTGGATGTGTGAGCTTAATTTTAATGCAAGCGACCATTCATATAGGTGTGAATATCAGGTTATTTCCTACCACAGGTATGACATTACCTTTTTTGAGTTATGGAGGTTCTTCTATAGTAAGTATCTCAATACTATCAGGAATAGTCTTAAATTTAACTAAAAGAAAAATAGAAAATTAAAATGAAACGAAAGATTCTAATTTCTACAGGTGGATCTGGTGGACATGTTATTCCCGCAATTACAATACATGATCACCTAAAAGAAGATTTTGATATATTAATTTCAAGTGACATTAGAGGTCTTAAATATCTTGATGAAAAATTTTATAATATCATGGTTATTGATACACCCAAGTTGAATAATCTAGTTTTATTGCCTTTATCAATTTTAAAAGTATTTTTTTTAACATTAAGATCTTTAATATTATTAAAAAAAAAAGAAATTCAAATTCTTATTTCTACAGGTGGATATATGTCATTACCATTATGTATTGCCGCAAGAATATTAAACATTAAAGTTTATTTGTTAGAACCAAACATGGTAATTGGAAGAGCAAATAAATTTTTTCTCAAATTTTGCAAAAAAATCATATGTTATTCAGAGAATATTATTGGTTTTCCAAAAAAGTACAAAAATAAATTAACAATCACAAATCCACTTATAAGAAAGAAGCATTATAAAAAGAAATTAAAAGAAAATGATAATGAAAAATTTACTTTAATAATAATTGGTGGAAGTCAAGGGGCACAAATTTTTGATGAAATTTTACATGAGTCAATTATTGAAGTTTCAAAAATAAAACTTATAAAAGTAATTCATCAAACAAATAAAAAAAATATAGATGTTCTCAAAAATCTATATTTAGAAAATAAGATTGATAATACTGTTTTCAGTTTCGATCAAAATCTTAATTCATTAATAGATCAAGCGGATTTATGCATAACAAGAGCCGGTGCCTCTAGCTTGGCTGAAATTTCTCTATCTAAAAAACCATTTATTGCCATTCCATTACCAACTTCTAAGGATAATCATCAACTAGAAAATGCTAATTACTATAAAAATAAAGGTTGTTGTTGGGTTGTGGATCAAATTGATTTTGATAAAAAAAAATTTGAAGATTTACTATTAAATATATTACTAAATAAAGACGAAATACTTTTAAAAAAAAATAATTTAGAAAAATTAAATTATCAAAATACGTGGAATAATGTTAATCAAAAATTATTAAATATTATTAATGAAAATTAAATTAGCAAAATCTGAGATTATTCACTTTATTGGTATTGGTGGAATAGGTATGAGTGGACTATCCCTTATAATGAAGGGCAAAGGGTTTAGAGTTCAAGGTAGTGATATAGCCAACAATAAGAATATTGAAAGATTAAAAAAAGAGAAAATCAAGATTATTATTGGTCAAAAAAAACAAAATATAAATAAAGCTACCATCATTGTAATTTCTTCAGCAATTAAAAAAAACAATCCAGAATTATTAGAGGCAAAAAAAAAACAATTACCAATTTATAAAAGAGGAGAAATGCTAGCAAATATTGTTTCTCTAACAAAAAATATCGTAGTTGTTGGCTCTCATGGAAAAACAACAACTACATCATTAATAGCTTCCATCTTCCAAGAAACCAAAATAGATCCAACTATTATTAATGGAGGTGTAATAAATTCCATCAACAATTCTGCTAAACTAGGAAAAAGTGATTGGTCGATCCTAGAAGCTGATGAGTCTGATGGTAGCTTTGTCTATATTCCACCCACATACTCAATAATAACCAATATAGATAGAGAACATATGGATTTTTATAGTTCCATGGATGATTTGAATAAATATTTTATAAAGTTTGTAAATAAAGTCCCATCATTTGGAAAATCTTTTATTTGTATAGATGATAAGAATAATAAAAATTTGATTAAGAAACTAAGTAACAAAAATTTTTATACATATGGAATTGAAAAAAAATCAAATTTTTGTATTAAAAATATTAGACAATCAAAAGACTATTCTGAATTTGATTTAAAGATTATTTTGCCAAATAAAAAAGATAGATTAATTAAAAAAATTAAAATTCCATTATTAGGATTGCATAATATTAGAAATTCAGTAGCTGCATCTGCTTTGGCCATTACTATTGGACTGACTGTTTCAAATATTAAAAAGGGTTTGAAAAACTTTAAGGGAGTTCAAAGAAGATTTAATAAAATTTTTACATACAATAAAGTTGATTTTTTTGATGATTATGCTCATCACCCAACAGAAATCAAAGTTGTATTAGACGGAGTAAATAATGTTTATAAGGGTTATGAAAAAGTATGTATTTTCCAACCACACAGAATATCAAGATTGAAAGATTTAAAAAAAGAATTCACTTATGCCTTCAAAAATGCAGATAAAGTAATTTTACTACCCATTTATACTGCAGGTGAAAAAATATCATTAGGGTTTAAATATGAAAACTTTGCAAGAGAAATAATAAAAAACTCAAAAGTAAAACTATTTTTAGTAGATGATAAATTTCAATTATCAAAATATATTAAAAATAATATTTATGGGAAAAAAATAGTTATTGGAATGGGTGCTGGAACTATCTCAACATGGATGAGAGAAATTCCAAGATATTTATAATGAGCATAAACCAAGAAGATCTATTGTTAGAATTTAATAAAAATATAAAATTTAATTATAATTTAAAAAAAAAAAATTGGTTTAATATTGGCGGTAATACTAAGATTTTTTATAAAGCAGAAAATTTAAAAGAATTAATAAAATTTTTAAAAATAATTGGAAATGAAGAAAGATTATTTGTTTTAGGCGGAGGATCAAACACTCTGATTACAGATAAAATTTACGATGGTGTTGTTATTAAACTATCTAATAATTTTAATAATATTACACTTTTATCAGAAGATATAATTATTGCTGGAAGTGCTGTCAGTGATAAATCACTTTCAGAATTTGCAATGGATAATAGTTTAGGTGGATTTGAATTTCTATCTTGCATACCCGGAACAATTGGAGGAGGAATAAGAATGAATGCAGGCTGTTTTGATAGAGAATTTAAAGATATTCTGATTTCAGTACAAGCTATCAGTAAATCAGGGCAGGTTATTACTATTCCAGCAAAAGAAATTAATTTTAAATATAGAGATAGCGGTCTATCAAATGATTTAATTTTTTTAAGTGCATCTTTTAAGGGTTTTAAAAAAAAATCAAATTTAATTAAAAAAGAAATGATAAAATTAAAAGAAAAAAAAGAAAAAGCACAGCCCACAAGAATTAAAACTAGCGGAAGTACATTTAGAAATCCACTAGGCCAATCGAATAAAAAAGTTTGGCAACTAATAAAAGAGTCGGTCCCTTTAGAAAAATCATTTGGAGACGCATGTATTTCAGAAAAACATTGTAATTTTTTTGTAAACAAAGGTAATGCCAAGTTCGATGATATGAAAAAATTAATAGAATTTGTATCTGAAAGTGTTTTGAAAAAAACTGGCGTAAAGATAGAAAAAAAAAAAAAAATTTTAGAATAAATTGAAAAAAAAAATATTAATACTTGCTGGTGGAGTTTCGAAAGAAAGATTAATTAGTCTAGATACGGGTGCACAAGTTGCAAAAGAGTTAAAAAAAAATCACTATAAAGTAAAAATTTGTGAACCTAATATAAATTTGTCTAAAAATATTAGTCAATTTAAGCCTAACATTATATTTAATGCGTTACATGGACAGTTTGGTGAAGATGGTTATATACAAACTATTTTAGAAGGATTTAAAATACCATACACTCATTCAGGAGTAATTGCTTCTTCATTAGCAATGGATAAAGCGATATCAAAAAAAATTTTTATAAAAAATAGAATTAATACTCCAAAATATATTCAGTATTCTTATAAAGAAAATATTTTTGAGTTAATAAAAAATATCGAAAAAAAGTTAAAATTTCCAGTTGTAATAAAACCAATTAACGAAGGCTCAAGTGTAAATGTGTTTATTTGTACAAAAAAAAATATTTCAAGAATCTTAAGTTCAATGAAAATCTATAAAGAGATAATGATAGAAGAGTTTATTGGTGGAAGAGAAATCCAAGTCGCAATTATGGGGAACAAAAAATTAGGAGCGATAGAGCTTAAACCAAAAAGAAAATTTTATGATTACAAAGCTAAATACAATGCTAATGCAAAAACAGAACACATAATTCCAGTTGAGCTTTCAAAAAATAAATTAAATGAAGTGATGAATCTGTCACTAAAGGCACACAAAATTATTGGATGTAAGGGAATTACAAGATCAGATTTTAAATTTTATGAAAATAAATTTTATTTACTAGAAATTAATACTCAACCAGGTATGACAAAACTATCTCTTGTTCCAGAAATAGCAAAATATAATGGAATATCTTTCATAAAATTAATTGAGTGGATTTTAAAAGATGCAACAACGAAAAAGTAAAAAAATTTTAAAATATTTTTTTTTACTGCTCTTAGTTGGTTCAATTAATAATATTAATCTTAATGAATTAAAATTACATAATATTCACAATGTCAATATTACTGGAATAGATATTGAAGATAAAAGAAATTTACTTAATAAAATAGACTTTAATTTGTACAATGTTTTTTCAATTAATAAAGATGATCTAATAAAAGAAATGGAGTCAAATGTTTTAGTAGAAAATTATTTTATTCTTAAAAAATACCCATCTTCATTAAATATAAATATTGAGAAAACTAAATTTTTAGCAAAAATAAACAAAAATAAACAAATTTTTTATTTAGGTTCAAATGGAAAATTTATAAAAAATGATTTTTCAAAAAAAAAATTGCCTTTTATTTTTGGAAATCCGGATGTAATTGAATTTTTCAATATTAAAGAAATTATTGATAAGTCTAAAATTTCATACAAAGAAATTAAAAATTTATATTTTTTCCCATCTAGAAGATGGGATTTAGAATTGAGGGACAATACTATTATAAAATTACCAAATGATAATGCTCATCTTGCGCTCAATTTAGCAATAGAATTTTTGTATGATAGAAAATTTAAAGATAATAAAATAATCGATGCAAGAATTGAAAATCAAATTATTTTGAATGACTGAAGAAACTCACTTTAAAACATTTTTTTATATTTCTAAAAATAAATATCAAATTTTTGTTTATGATAAAAATGTTTTAAAAAATTTATACAATGAAGAAATAAAAATTAATAATGAAATGGAACTTTATAATCTTTCAAAATTTCTTGATGAAAATATTTATAAAATTGAAAAAATGATAAACAGCTTTATTAGAAATATAATTTTAATAATAGAGGACGATAATATTCTAAGTGTAGACATATCAATAAAAAAAAAAAATTATGAAAGCAATATTAATCAAAAATATTTAGAAACAAATTTAACAGAAGTAAAAGATATATTTAGAGAAAATTATCAGGATCAAAATATTATGCATATGGTTATTAACAATAAAGATAAAAATGATTTACCTTCAAATAATTATAACATTAATGATGATTATCTTTATTTAGAAGTTAATTTTATTTCTATTCAAGATACCTTTACTTCTATTTATGATAAATTGTTTGAAAGACATCACATCAATATTGAACAATATATGTCAGGTGCTTATATCAAAAGTTTTTTAAGTGAAAATGAAAATGAATTCACAATAATGGCAAATCAAATAAATAATGGTTTTAATAAAAATGAAGTTAAATTTGTTTCAAAAAATACAAAAAATAGGGGTTTTTTTGAAAAATTTTTTCAACTATTTAGCTGAAATTGTTTTTTCTGGTAATAATTGTTGTTTTCAAAATTTATCCAAAGCAAATTAAAAGTTTCTAATGTCTTATCTGACTCAAAAAACAATTAAAAGCAAAGTACTCTTCAGCGGGATAGCGCTGCACAGTGGGTTAAAAGTAAACCTTTGTATTAAGCCAGCTGAGCCTAATTTTGGAATAGTTTTTAAAAGAACCGATTATAAAGACAATAATCTAATTTACCCAAATTTTTTGAATGTCACAAATACAATGCTGAATACAACAATTGAAAATGAATTTGGTGTTAAAGTTTCAACTATTGAACATTTGATGGGAGCATTATTTGGTCTAGGCATTGATAATGCGTTAATAGAAATTGATAATGAAGAAGTTCCAATTTTAGATGGATCTGCAAAAGAATTTATTGAAAAAATTATTAATTGTGGACTTGAAGTAAGTGAAGCTCCTATTAAGGTAATTAAAATCAATAAAGAAGTTAAATTTTCAGATGGTAATCGATTTATTACGATAGAGCCCTCTACTTTAAGTTTAGATATAGATTTTGAATTAAAATATGAAAATCAAATTATAGGAAATCAAAGAAACAAAGTTAAAGTTTTTGAAGATGATCTAACTAATGTTTTTAATTCAAGAACATTTTGTTTATTTGAAGATGTAGAATTAATTAGAAAAAAAGGACTAGGAAAAGGTGGAAGTTTAGATAACGCAATAGTAGTAAATGATAATAAAGTTTTAAATCAAGAGGGTTTAAGAAATGATAAAGAATTTGTTAATCATAAAATACTCGATTGTATTGGTGACCTTTTTACTTCAGGTTATAGAATAATTGCTAAAATTAAATGTTCTCAAGGTGGCCACTATCTTACCAATCAATTATTGAGAAAAGTATTTGAAAACAAAGAAAATTTTTCTATTCTTGAAATAAAAGAAAAAAACCTTCCTCATACTTTGATTAATAGAAAATTATTAAAATCAATAGCCTAAGCTAAACATATATTTTCAAAGATATAAATTAAAGGTATAACTAGTTATGATCTATCGTAATTATTTTTATTTTTTTATAATTATTTTGTTTTGTTTTTCTTGTTCAAAAAAAGAAATTGAAAAATCTAATATTAATGAAGTAAATTTAGAGTCTCAAATGATAGAAGCATACGAGGAAGGATTGAAGGAATTAGAAGCTGGTGATGTACTGTTTGCAGCAAAAAAATTTAACGAGGCAGAAACTTTATTTCCACAATCAGAGTATGCTCCAAAATCTGCATTGATGGCAGCCTATTCATATTATTCTCAAAATTATTATGGAGATGCAATGGCTGAATTAATAAGATTTTTGAGAATTTATCCTAACCATAAAGATATTGCTTATGCAGAATATTTATTAGGATTGTGTTATTATGAACAGATTATTGATGCAAAAAAAGATCTTCAATCCATTGTAAATGCAAAAGCAACTTTTGAAAGTCTTATATCAAAGTATCCTGATACAGAATTTGCAACTGATGCAATATTTAAAATTGATCTTATTAATGAAATTCTTGCCGGTAAAGAAATGTTTATAGGAAGATACTATTTTGATAAAAAAAAATGGATTTCAGCAATAAACAGATTTAGAGTTGTTGTTGATGAATATGAGACCACTATATATGTGGAGGAAGCCATCCATAGATTGGTTGAAATCTATTATACCCTAGGAATCGAAACAGAAGCAAAAAAATATGCTAATTTATTAGGATATAATTACCAGTCATCCGAGTGGTATGAAAAATCTTTTAGTGTATTTAACAGAAATTATAAAAAGAATACAATAAAAGATATCAAAAAAGAAAATAATTCTATAATAGAAAAATTTAAGTCTCTATTCAGCTGAGATGAATAAAAAAAAAATAGAATCTGAGTATAAAAAAAAAATAAATTTATTAACTACTTATAATAAAAATTATTATGATGCTAGTAAACCATTAGTATCAGATAAAAAATATGATGAATTAAAAAATAGTATTTTAATTTTAGAAAGTAAATATTCTTTTCTTAATTCTGAAACATCACCGTCAAAAGTTGTTGGATTTAAACCATCTAAAAATTTCCAAAAGATAGCTCATAGAGCCCCAATGTTGTCTTTGGCAAATGCTTTTGAAAGAGAAGATTTAATTAATTTTGAAAAAAAAATATTAAATTTTCTGTCTAAAAATAAGGATTACCAGCTTTCTTATAGTGCAGAGCCAAAGATAGACGGAATATCAGCCTCATTAATATACAAAAATGGTGAGTTTAAAATTGGATTATCAAGAGGTGATGGAAAAGAAGGTGAGGACATAACAGCTAATCTTGCAACTATAAAAGATATTCCAAAAAAAATTCAGTCTAAAGATTTTCCTGAGGAAATTGATATTAGGGGCGAAGTATTTATACAAAATAGTGATTTTAAAAATTTAAAAGAAAAATTTGCAAATCCAAGAAATGCTGCATCAGGATCATTACGACAAAAAAATCCTGATGAAACAAAAAAAATTCCCTTAAAATTTATTGCCTATACATTTGGTTATGAAAAAGGTCTTAAAGCAAAAAATCAGAAAGATTTTTTAAAAAATTTAGATGATTGGGGTTTTAAAACAAATCCTTTAAATAGACTATTTGTAGGTGTTGATAATTTATTGATTAATTATTCCAGGATAGAAAAGGACAGGACAAAAATTGATTTTGATATTGATGGTATAGTTTATAAAATTAATAACTTTGAACTTCAAAAAAGACTTGGGAACGTTGCAAATTCACCAAGGTGGGCTATTGCTCATAAATTTGCTTCTAACAAAGCAATATCTAAAATTCTTAATATTGAAATTCAAATTGGAAGAACTGGAGCTTTGACACCAGTTGCAAAAATCAAACCAATTAATATAGGAGGGGTTATTGTATCTAATGCAACTCTGCATAATGAAGACGAAATTGATAGAAAAGATATCAGAATTGGTGATTTAGCAACCATAGAAAGAGCAGGGGATGTAATACCCCACATACTTTCAGTAGATAAAATCAAGAGAGATAAAAAATTAACAAAATTTATTTTTCCACAAAAATGCCCATCGTGTGGTTCAAAAACAATCAAAGAATTTAATAATATTACTAAAAAAGAAGATGCAGTGAGAAGGTGTTCTAGCGAGGGATATGATTGTGAGAAAATTGCAATAGAAAAATTAAAACATTTTGTCTCAAAAGATGCATTTAATATTGATGGATTTGGAAAAAAAATTGTAGAGAACTTTTGGAGCCTCAATTTAATAAAATTACCACACGATATATTTAATTTAGATTTTACAAAGATAGAAAATCTTGAAGGTTGGGGCAGACAATCAATGGAAAATTTAAAATATTCAATTAATCAAAGAAAAAATATTTCTTTAGAAAGATTAATCTACTCATTAGGTATTAGACATATTGGTTTAGAAAATGCAAAAATTTTGTCAAAATATTTTAAATCATTTTCAAAGTTTATTAGTTTTTCAAATGGAGCAATTTTAGATGACATACTTAATATTGATGGGATTGGAGAAACTCAGTTGAAGTCGGTTAAAAATTTTTTTGATAATAAAACTAATATAGATATTTTGAAAAAATTACAAAAAATTTTAAAAGTAAAAGATGCTGCAAATAAAGATAAAAATGGACTATTAAATGAAAAAACATTTATGGTAACTGGAAAGCTAAATGGCATCAGTAGAGCAGAGGTAAAATCTTTAATAGAAGAAAACTCTGGCACTTCAGTGAGTACTGTAACTAAAAAATTAAATTATTTAATTATTGGTGAAAAACCAACTAAAAAAAAAATTGATAAAGCTAAAGAATTTAATGTTACAATATTAAATCAAAGTGGATTTTTAAAAATGTTAAATATAACTAGCTAACCATTTTCTCTCATTTAGAGAAAGATATTTTGAAAGTTTTGAGTAAACATCTAAATGATATTTGAAAAGATAATTTTTTTCTGATTTTGATAAAAGATCATAATTAATTAAATCTTTTTCTATTGGAGCAAGAGTTAAATTTTCAAAAAAAATTTTTTTCTTAATTTTTTTAACAAAAACAAGGTTTTCTATTCTTATACCATACGAACCTTTTTTATAATAACCCGGTTCATTACTTAAAATCATACCTTCTTGAATTTTGACTTTATTTAGTTTGGAGATTGATTGAGGTCCTTCATGTACATTTAAAAAGAAACCAACACCATGCCCTGTACCATGAGCGTAATCTAATTTACTTTCATTCAAATATTTTCTGGCTCTTTTATCTATTTTTAGTCCTTTATTATCCAATCTTAAATCAGTATTTGCTACAGCTATATGTCCCTTTAATACTTTAGTGTAAATATTCTTGATACTCGGTTTTGGTTTTGTAAAACAGATAGTTCTAGTGACATCAGTGGTGCCATAATTATATTGACCACCAGAGTCACATAAAAAAATATCATTTTTTCTTATTATTCTACAACTTCCTTTTTTGGCTCTATAATGAACAATGGCACCATTTTCCCCAGCTCCTGCAATTGTTTCAAAACTTGGATATAAATATTTGTTACTTTTTTTTCTAAATTTTTCTAATTTTATCTGAGCATCAACTTCTGTAATTTTTTTTTTATTAACTTTTTTAATCCAATAAATAAATTTTGTTAGTGCTACACCATCTATAACATGAGATTTAATCATATTATTAATTTCAGTATTATTTTTTATAGCTTTTAAAATATAAGTTGGATCTTCTCTTTTTATAATCTTAAATTTAGATTTGATAATATTTTCATAAAAAATAGAACAAGATTTATTATCAATTATGAAGTTTTTACCACTTAAAGTTATAATTTTTTTTGGTAAATCATTTGTGATCATTAATTGAGTCTTATTAATTATTTTTTCCTTAATTAGTTTTTTAGCTTTTTGTGTTTCTGTTATTAAAAAGATTTTTTTTGACTTGTTAATGATTAATCTTGAATTTGGTACAGGACTATTTGGACCATCACCACCTCTAATGTTTAAAATCCAAGCCACATTTTCTGGGGCAGATACAAATAGATTATCTGCTTTATTTTTTTTTAAGTAATTTATAATTTTATTTATTTTTGATTTACTATTTTCTCCAATAATTTCATCTTTGAGTGAAAAAAAAGGAATGTTTTTTGTTATTCTAGGGTTTTTTATTTCATCAATTAAGTTATTCGTCAAAAACTTAATTTTGTTATGTTTTAAAAAATAATTATTTATTTGGTGATGTGTAAATAGTTTTGGGTCTATCCCTAGTTTTAGATTTTTAAACAAATCACAATTAATTATTTTTTCATAGCTAATAATTTTAAAATATTTTCCACTCTCTTTTTCGCTTTGAATGGTGTATCGACCATCTGTAAACAAATAGTTCTTATTTTTTAAAACAATAGCCAAACCAGCAGAGCCAGTAAAATTTGAAATAATTTTTAATCTATTTATTTTTGAATATTCTGTAAAATAATCATCATTTTTTGGTATAATATATCCATCGATACCGTATTTTTTAAATTTTTTTCTTAACTCTTTTACTTCTTTGTTCATTTAATTCTCTTTTGATATCTTATCCATCCAGGGCTTCTTGTGCCTTCTTCAATTTCAAAATCTTGATTAAAATCAAAATCTTGATCATCATCAACCTCTTCATC
>Ga0213869_10001586_pt1 | contig 16745 bp, 14 predicted proteins | sample PICome_10_FD_160083 | JGI IMG/M metagenome (GOLD analysis project Ga0213869, IMG submission 160083) | Coastal seawater microbial communities near Pivers Island, North Carolina, United States - PICO132 | ecosystem: Environmental > Aquatic > Marine > Coastal | place: USA: North Carolina...
GTAGCGCCAACCACGAACAACTCGTTCCTGATATTGACCGTCTTGCTCAAAGCGTGCGATCACCGTGACCTGCCACATGTTTTGTAGGAAATTACCATCGATCGTCTCCATCTCCTCAAGCGGAACAACGATCGTCTCAAGATCAAGATCACGTTCTTCGATATAAACCTCCGTACTGCCCTCCTCGAGCCGCTGGAGGTAAAGCGCTTCATTGAGAGCGCTGTCCATGATCTGGGTGATCACCTGCTTTTCTTTCACATAGGCTGTCGTTCGCCAGAGCGTTGCAAGTGCCTTAGAATAAGAGGTCGCAACGATCGTAAAGATTCCAAGGGCAAGAATCACCTCGGCCATCATGAATCCGTTTTCCCGGCCTCTGGAGGATAATACCTTCATCACTGATTTCCGATGGCCATCTCAAAATCAGTGGCCTTCGCTGTAAGGGGGTGAAATTCTCGGGATAAGTAGGCATCCCCTGCTTCGCTCACCAATTCAATGGCAAGTGGCTCACTAGGGCTATTCGGCTGATGAATCCATGTCTCAACCACATTGTCGCTGACGATCTGAAAATCATTACTATTCCAACGACGAACCGCCATTCGGTATTTAGGATCGATCTTGTAAACCACCGGCCACGACATGGTATCGAGAGATCTAAGAGCAGACCGCTCTCCAACCTGCTCCAGAGGTTCGGGAACAAGCTCATCCTCAGGGCGAGCCATCGGCATCAAACGAGCCTCTCCCTGACTCAATTCGATGACAAAGGGCTGCTGGTAGCTGTGGGACATGGCCCGAGCCCGAAGCGCTAAATTCTCAATTCCCGAATGAGCCTCCCGAATATCTTTTTCGATATTCGGGATAGAAATCATAAAGGCTGCGGCGCCAAAAACGATACTCGTAATCGCCATCACCACGATCAATTCCAGGAGCGAAAAGCCACGATGGCTCTCCCCCGGAGGGATCGTTCTGGGCGACGATATCATAAAAAAAGGGGAGCTGAGGAAGCCTAGTTCTGAAGTTCCTTTTGGCTACTCATATCGTCCTCGGACCCAAACTGTTTGTCAGGACCAGCTGAAATGATTTCAGGCCGGCTTGGGTCCTTGCTGCCTGGATACTCGTATTTGTATTTGGTATCCCAGGGGTCAAAAAGGGCTTCTTCATCATCCAGAGCCTGCACCCAATCACGAGGCCGGGGTGAGCTTTGGGGCCGCTTCAGAAGAGCTTCGAGTCCTTGACTGGTCGATGGATACTTTCCCCCGATGTTTTTGTAGGCCTCCAGCGCCGACGAAAACGAGGTCATGTCTTGTCGGGAGGTGCTCACTGCCGCCGAATCCTTGATCCTGCCCATACTGTAAATCGCTCCCCCTAAAATAAGCCCAATGATTCCCATCACAATGACCATTTCGAAGAGGCTAAATCCACGAGCCATCCGCGGTGAGATCCCTTTGTTTCCTTTTGATTGAATTTTCATGATTTTGTTGAGGTGAAGGTTCTATCTATAAAAGCGCCGAAGGGGTAAAAAGTTGTCGGTTGTTTTCATAAAAACAGCCGTTGATTTTCAACCGGTAGCGCGAACGGGGGCTAAAATCGACGAAAACTGCTAAATCACAATAAATTACCACTCAAAATCTCATATTTTGGATTAAAACGCAGCCTCGACTAAGTTGATATCTGGTTTTGCTCCCTCCTCGAGCACGATTTCCACCACATCATAGCGCCAAGAGATCTCGCGCCGAAGATCATGGTTCTTGCCGGGGCGAACCTCTTTCCCAAGCAAACGCAGCCATTCCGTGGCTCCACGGGTGATTAAAGCCCGTTTTCCAGCATTCACGGCACGCATTGGACGGCCATAATCACGCCGAGTTCTCGTTTTCACCTCCGCAAAAACGAGAAGATCAAGATGATCACCGCCCCGCAGAACTAGATCAACCTCGCCCCCCTTGGGGGCCCGAAAATTACGAAAAAGGACCTTCCAGCCACGAGATTGTAGGTATTTCGCTGCAATTTTTTCGCCCAAGGCCCCAATTTGGTGAGGCGAAAGCTTACTCAAGCGGCAAGGACAGTTGAGCAACCGGCTGGAACGAGCGACGGTGGATTTCGCACGGACCCAGAGACCGGAGGGCTTCAAGATGAACTTTTGTGCCATATCCTTTGTGCTTTTCGAATCCGTAACCGGGAAAGCGAACCGCCGCTTCCCGCATGATACGATCACGGGTCACTTTGGCGAAAATACTGGCGGTTGCAATAGAAAGACTCTTGGAGTCGCCTTTCACAATCCCCTCATGGGGGTAAGGGAAATTCGGAACAGGAAGCCCGTCGATCAGGCACATCCCTACTTTTACCCCAAGCCCCTTCACCGCCCGTGCCATCCCCAGATGGGTCGCCTTCAGGACATTCACTTCGTCAACCTCCTTGGCCTCCACAAGACAAACCGACCACTTGATATCCGGATTTTCGCTTAACTCGTCATATAGCGCCTCACGCTTCTTTTCGCTAAGCTTCTTGGAGTCGTTAATCAGAGGATGTTTAAAATCGGGAGGAATAATCGCCGCCCCCACCGAAACCGGGCCCGCTAAAGGACCACGCCCAGCTTCATCCACACCGATCACAATCCCAAGCTCGGTAAAACGTTTTTCAAATTCAAGATCAGGCATCACATTCGCGAGATTCTAGCTTTCTCAGTTCCTCAGCTAAACTCTTTGAGCAAGCCTGACCTCTGCACATCGATAAATCCACCTTCTTATTTCTAGAAGGTCCCCCGAACGACCTCCGACAATTTTAAAAAATCTGGAGCACTTTCATACTCTCCCTCAAGCGGAAATGATCATTGCACCATCGAAAGTCATCACCCCAATGCATAAGCCAACCTTCTGAGACAAATCGCTTAAGAGTAGAACCAGTCACCAACGTTGTTCAATTTCTGGTCTGAATTCTCACTTGTGATCCCCTTTTTCGGATTTACGCTGCGTCAGAATAAGAACAAGTCATTTGAAGAAAGACATCATTATCATTGGAGCAGGCCCCGGCGGACTTACCGCAGCTATGCTTCTCGCCCATCGGGGCTATAACGTCACCCTCCTAGAAAAAGAGGATCGCGTAGGTGGCCGAAGTGCTCGGATCAACCTTGGCCCCTACTCCTTCGACACAGGCCCTACTTTTCTTCACCAAAAGTTCACTCTCGACGAAATCTTCGCTGAGGTGGGCCGAAAGAGCGATGACTATCTTGACTTCGTAAAGCTCGATCCCATGACTCGGCTTACCTGGGGAGATGTGTCTCTTGAAACCAGCTGCGACCGCAAAAAAATGGCCGCTAATATCCGCTCAGTTTTCCCCGAAGAGGAAGAAAATTTTCTCCGCTTCATGAACGATCATGCCCAGAAATTACGGACGATTTTCCCGTGCCTTCAAAAGCCCTACCAGAAGCTTTCCTCCTACCTTGACCCGACTCTTTTCAAAGCGCTGCCACACGTCGCCACCACAAAATCGGTGATGGATGTTTTAGGAAACTACTTCACCGACGATCGGCTCAAACTCGCTTTTACCTTCCAAGCAAAATACCTCGGCATGTCACCCTGGAAATGCCCCGGGCTCTTCAGTATTCTCTCCTACATCGAATACGAACACGGCATCTACCACACCCAAGGGGGGCTCTCTGAAATCTCCGAGAGTATGGCTCGTGTAGTAGAGGAGGAGGGAGGCGAAATCCGTTTCAATTCCGAGGTGAAGGAGATTAAATACGTTGGCAAGACCGCCGCCGAGGTCGAACTGACCGATGGTCAAGTCCTGTCCTGCGATCAGCTCGTCGTCAATGCAGACTATGCGTATGCACGTAGTAGTATCTTCGGGGAGAAAAAGAAGTCCCGCGAAGAACTCCTCAAGAAAAAATATTCGTGCTCCACCTTCATGCTCTACCTTGGCGTAGATAAAATCTATGAAGAGCAACCACATCACCACATCATCTTTGCAGAAGATTATCACCGCAATCTAAATGAGGTCCTTGAGGGAAAGACGATCTCGAAGGATATGTCGATTTACATCCGAAATTCCAGCGTCACCGACCCCACGGTCGCTCCTCCCGGACACTCTCAACTCTACCTTCTCGTTCCAACCGTGAACACTCGTTATGGTCACGATTGGGAAGCCGAAAAAGAAGCTTACGCGGAACAAATTATTGACCGCATGATCGAGAAGACAGACATGAAGGACCTCCGCGAACACATCGTCGAGAAAAGGGTCCTCACCCCAACAAATTGGGAGGACTCAAATATCTTTATCGGAGCGACCTTCAACCTTGCCCATACCCTGAATCAAATGCTCCATTTCCGACCGCAAAACAAGCTCAAGGGCTTTGACAATCTTTACCTCGTCGGAGGTGGAACCCATCCAGGCAGCGGGCTCCCGACAATTTACGAAAGCGCTCGCATCACCGCGAATCTCATCGATGAGGAATATGGCACGAAACGTCAACGCGTCGACTTTGCTACAAAACTTCTCGAAGAAACCGCGAAGTAAACTACTTCAAGAATTTACGGATCCAACGGTAGGCCTTCTTGTAAGGGGGTAACATTTCAGTAAAATCTTTTTCGAAGAAGAAGCGCTTTGTCACCGACTTTTCGTAGCTGAAAGACTCAACCCCAAATCTCCCCCGATACCTCCCGTATCCGCTCTGACCTACCCCCCCCAACGGAAGCTGTAGTTGCGAAGACTGCTTCATCGTATCATTCAGACAGAGCGAACCCGAAGGCAAAGCCCTCGTCACCGCATTCGTGAAATCTGCCTGCCTGGTGAAACAATAAACCGCCAGCGGAGTTTCCATCTTCTCCAAACGCCCCACGAGTTCATTCTGATCAGCGAACCCTACGATCGGAAAGACTGGCCCGAAGATCTCTTCCTGCATCGCCGGGTGATCCCAGCCCGCATTTAGGATGATTCGAGGTGCCAGAAAAAAACGCTCCTCATCATCCTCGCCGAAGGTCTTCACCTCACCTTCGCAAAGGGTCTTCACCCTTTCTAAATGATCAGATGAAATCATCGCAGCCATCTCCTCCGACCAGGGGATTTCTTTTAGAGCCTCCTCACACGCCCTCTCAAAATCAATCCTCACCTTCTCTTTCACCGCGACAAAATCCGGTGCGAAACAGGTCTGCCCTGCATTGAAAAACTTTCCAGCCAGCGCCCGACGCGCCGCAATCTTTAGGTCTACTCCTTCATCTACCAGACAAGGACACTTGCCACCCAACTCCATCAAAGTCGGCGTCAAAGACTGAGCCGCCTTGATCGCCACTTTCCGACCCACCTTTGTACTCCCCGTAAAAAAGATGAAATCAAATTTCTCCTCCAGCAAAGCCTCCACCACCTCCGCACCTCCCGTGACCACTTCAGCCCCACCCTGGTCAAAAACCTCCTCGATGATTTCACATAAAACCCGCTCACTCGCCGGAGCTAATTCCGAAGGCTTCAACACCACTGTATTTCCAGCTGCAATCGCCGCAATAATTGGGCTAAGAGATAACTGAAAGGGATAATTCCAAGGAGCGATCACAAGGACTACCCCAAATGGTTCGCGGTCAATCCAACTGCGGCAGGGCCAAAAATAAACCGGTGAACCCACCCGGCTCCGCCTCAGCCATTTTTTCATCTTTTTACGAACAAGTCGCAACTCCTGCAGCAAAAAGTAATACTCCGAAAGATATGCCTCCATCCCCGGCTTCCCCAAGTCCTCAGCCAAAGCAGCCAAAAGATCATCGCGCCTCGAAAGCAAAACTTTCTCAAGTTTCGCCAGAGCATCCCGTCTATCATCCAACCCGAGAAAAGCCCCCGAGCGAAAAAACTTCCGCGCGCGCCCTGCAACTTCCCGAATACCGTCAGACATCCCCTACAAACTAAAATGCTTCGCCCTGTTGACAAGGGAAGACTCCCAACGAAGATGGCCACTAGTGAGAACGTCCAAAGTTGCAGTCATCGGCGCCGGCCTTGGCGGGCTTTCTGCTGCCATCTCACTTCGAGCTGCCGGCTATCAAGTCGAAGTCTTTGAAAAGAACGAGAAAATCGGAGGAAAACTCAACCTTTTCGAAAAAGACGGCTTCACCTTCGACCTCGGGCCCTCGATTTTCACCCTCCCCCAGTTCTTTCGAGATCTCTTCGAGCGAGCCGGAAAAAGGATGGAAGACTACGTCCAACTCGACGCCGTTACTCCCCACTGGCGTAACTTTTTCGAAAAAGGACCTTTTATCGATCTTTATCAGGAAAACGAGCTTATGAAAACTGAGCTCGCGAAACTCCCTGGTGATCTTGAAAAGAATTGGACTGAACTCCAAGATTTCCTCGATTATGGACGCAAGCAATTCGGTGTCGTCAACGACGGCTACTTCAACAAGGGCCTCGATAGTCTTTGGGAGTTTATCAAGTACTACAAGTTCAGCCTCATAGGTGGTAAGATCGACTACCGCGCGACGATGGCCGAATCCATTGCCAAGCGCCTGAGCGATCCTAAGCTCCGCATGATTTTTGAATACTTTATCAAGTATGTTGGGTCCTCGGCTCTCCAAGCTCCCGGTTACATGAACTTGATGCCCATTATCCAATACGACTACGGTCTTTGGTATGTCCGCGGTGGCATGTATCAACTCGCAAACGGCCTTGGGAAATTAATGAGGGAAATGGACATCACCATTCACCTCAACGCCGACGTTCAGAGTATCACAAAAGAAGAAAAAAAAGTGACAGCAGTCAACCTTGCCGACGGCACCTCTCATGCTGCAGACGTTATCGTGAGTAACATGGAAGTTATTCCGGCCTACCAAAAACTCTTGAACGAGCCATTTGCCTTCACCCAAAAACTCGACCAAAAATTCGCGCCCGCCTGCTCAGGTCTCGTTCTCCATATCGGAACAAACAAGACCTTCCCCCAGTTGGCTCACCACAACTTTTTCTTTTCTGAGAACCAGCACAAGCACTTCAAGACTGTCTTCGAAAAACAAGAACTTCCGGAAGATCCGACGCTCTATGTGGTGGCCCCGACCCGGACTGATCCGACAAAGGCCCCGACCGGTTCTGACAACATCAAAATTCTTCCCCATATCCCACCACTCCGTGAGGGTTCGAATATCACTCATGAAGACTACGTCGCTCTAAAAGAACGCTGCCTCGATAAAATGGAGCGCTGCGGCATTAAGGGACTCAGGGAAAGCATCGTCGTCGAAGATCTTCTCACTCCAGTCGATATCGAAAAGATGTATCGTTCTAACCGCGGGTCAATTTATGGTGTTGTTACCGACTGGAAGCGGAACTATGGATTCAAGGCTCCCAAAACTTCTTCTAAATATAAAAACCTCTACTTTACTGGTGGCAGTACTAATCCAGGTGGTGGAATGCCCATGGTGATTCTCTCTGGGCAAAAATGCGCCGACCGTATTATCGCGCGCCACCCTCTCTCGTGAAACAAGCATCCTACTTGTGAAACCTTAGAAAATAGATGTTCCTCGCCCTTCCAGTCATCGCACTTCTGATTTCTTTCGCGATTCTCTTCTCTCTTTGCCGTCCACGCTACCTCACCTCAAAAACCACCAATGCTGGGAAAATTTCCATCATTATACCAGCTCGGGACGAAGAACATAATATTACTAAGCTTCTCACCTCCATTCGCAGCCAACCCATTCAACCATTGGAGATCCTCGTCATCGACGATCAATCGACTGACCAAACTGCCGAAATGGCCTGTGATCTAGGGGCTACGGTTATTTCAGGAAAAGAAATGCCTGTAGGTTGGAAAGGCAAGACTTGGGCTTGCCAACAAGGAGCCGATGCGGCGGTTGGTGAATGGTATCTTTACCTCGATGCCGACATCACCCTCCTTGAGAATGGACTCGCTAAATTGGCAGCTCTTACCTCAATTAATGCCATCCATTCTATTTGCCCTTTCCACAAAATCCAGAGGCCCTACGAACAGCTCTCCGCCTTTTTTAATACCATCACCCTTGCCGGCGTCGACACCTTCGCAGCAACCCCATCCTCTCAGGGCACCCTCTTCGGCCAAGTCCTCTTAATTCACCGCGACCACTACCACAATGCCGGAGGCCACGAAGCGGTCAGAGATGAAATACTAGAGAACTTCCAATTCGCCCAACGCCTCAAAGCCCAGAAACACGACGTGAATTTATATCTAGGTAAAGGAGCAGTCGAGATGCGTATGTTCCCCCAAGGCCTCGCTCAACTCACAAGCAGCTGGAAAAAGGGCTTCCTTGCCGGAGCCGCTCAATCCCCAAAGCGCGCGCTTCTCACTACCTCACTCTGGCTCACCGGAGGCATGATGCTAATAGTGGCCTTCACACTCATTCCCTTTGCAAATGCCGCTTTCCTATCAGCAACTCTCTTGTGCTCATTTTGTTACGGTATTCTCTCCTTCTTTTGCTTTCGCCTCGCCGGAAACTTCTCGCTCTGGACAGCCCTCCTTTTCCCGATCCCTCTCTTATTCTATCAAATCCTCTTTTTTAAGGCTCTCCTTGATGAAAAGAAAGGCGTTAAAGCGACCTGGAAAGGTCGCATCATCGACTGACAACACGCCATGTGGCTCGAATTTTCCAACCTAACCATCATCTTGCTCAACTGCCTTGGCATCCCCGCGGTCCACTTGGCGATCGCTTGGCTCTGCGAACAATTCGGCGACCACCGTTTCGTCCGTTGCCTCCCGTCTGTCGCACCAAAGCCGAATAAATTTTACGAAAAATACCTCTTCATCCGCCGATGGAAGCGTCTTCTGCCAGATGGAGCGCCATGGTTCGATGGCTTCCCGAAGAAAAAACTTAAATCTACCGAGCCAGATTACCTCCGTAAGTTTATTCTGGAAACCCGCCGCGGCGAATTTTCCCATTGGATTCAGTGGATCCTAATCACCGGCTTTATTGCGTGGAATCCGTTTCCAGCCAACCTCGTAATCATCGCTTACGCTTTCGCCTCAAACGTTCCCTGCCTTCTCAACCTTCGACACACCCGTCAGCGTCTTCTCCCTGCCCTCATAAAACAGTTATAATTGAGGATTCATCCAAGGTTCATCCTCATTCGGATACATTCGCGCTGTCATGAAACAAGCCAAGCTCATCGTAACCATAATCTCTGCTTTCCCATTCATGCTTTCCGCCCAAGGCCCAGGTGGTCCCGGAGGTCCTCCTCCGACCGATCCCCTCACGACCCTTCTCGATAAGAACGAAGATGGCAAGCTCTCAGCGGGGGAAATCAAACGCGCTCCAAAAGCCCTTCTTAAACTCGACGAAAATAATGACGACGCGATTAGTTCCGATGAATTAAAACCCGAAGAACCTAAGAAGAGCCGACGCCAGCGCCGCAAAGAACGAGACGGAGAAGGGCAACAGCCACGCCCTCCTCAACCAAAAAAGTCCCCACTGATGGAAGCTCTCGACACCAATGAAGACGGAGAACTTTCAAAAGAAGAGATCGCGAACGCCATCAAGTCATTGACTGCTCTCGACAAAGATCGCGACGGAAAACTTTCCCAAGAGGAATCTGGACTCGAATCAAAAAAAGACCTGCAGCGCAGCGGGCCTCCTCAGGGTGGGCCTGGTGGGCCTCCGCAAGGTGGAAAAGGAAAGCCTCCACAGGGTGGGCAAAGACCAGCTCGTCGCTAAAAATTTCAACTTCGATGCCCCGCTAGATCGTATCAATGCGAACTAGCGGAATTCTTTTGCATAACTCTAAAAGCTTATTTCTGTTTTTTTAAATAATCGAGTAGAAGCCTGACTCCAACCCCGGTTCCGACAGGGCCGCCTTGATAATCTCGGCGCGCCGCCCCCCAAGCAGTCCCAGCTATATCTAGGTGAGCCCAAGGAACATCACCTACAAAGTTTGAGAGAAAAGCACCCGCAGTAGATGAGCCTGCCCCTGTTGACGGACTTCCAATATTTTTCAAGTCCCCAACCGAGCCTTTCATATCTTCTTTATGAAAATCAATAATCGGTAACGGCCAGACCAGTTCACCAGTCGTCTGCCCCGAAGCCACTAGTTCATCTGAAATCGTTTTGCTATTTCCCATTACTCCGGTCAATTCATGACCAAGAGCTACCACCACCGCCCCGGTTAAAGTCGCTAAATCAATCATGGCATCCGGCTTGATCGTTTTCTTAGCATATGCAAGTGCGTCAGCTAAGATCAGGCGCCCCTCGGCATCCGTATTTAGAACCTCAATCGTAAGCCCATTACTCGCAGTCACGACATCACCTGGCTTCACTGAACTTGCATCGGGCATATTTTCCGAGGTTGGGACAAGACCGTGAACCTCTACATCAGGATTCAAACGCGCAAGCGCATGAAAGGTTCCCAGCACAGCTGCGCCACCAGACATGTCATATTTCATCTCATCCATGCGTGCCGATGGCTTGATACTGATTCCACCCGAATCAAACGTGAGCCCTTTCCCCACCAAACAAATTTTACGCCTCGCTTTCTTGGCGGGCTTATAGACGAGGTGTATCAGATAAGCCGGCTCCGAAGATCCGCGAGAAACTGACAACAACGAGCCCATCCCGAGCTTCTCCATCAACTTTTCGTCAAGTGCCTTCACTGTGATTCTTGGCGAACTTTTCGCAATCTTACGAGCTTCTGCGACCATATCCTTTGGACGCATCTTATTTGCAGGAGTGTCCTGCAAGCGGCGCGCGAAAGTATTTCCCTCACCCACGATCGCACCGGTCTTAACCCCGCTTGAGACTTCCTTCGAGGACTGAATCACAACTTTTTTCAGGGAACTCTGCTTCGGTGAACGCTTAAAATCAACGAGACGATGAGCGCCCATCACAAGGCCTTCTCCTAAGGCCTGCCCAAACTCTACAGCAGATTTACCCAGCTTAAGATCCACCCAAAAGCTTACTGAAGCGGCATCGGTCTTTTCCGCCTTCTGCGCCGCAATTGCTGCAGCCCGTCTCACCGTCTCCAGATCAAACGACTTCCCCTTTCCCAACCCGATCAAAAGCACCCGCTCTGCCGGACCGTCAATCGTATCAGCAAACCGAGTCTCCCGACTCTTCCCCAAAAATGAAGTTAGGACACTTTTCGGAATCGAAACTCCTGGCGGTAATTTGGGAGCTCTTCCCTCTGGGGATAATAGCACCAATAAATCCGTCTTCGTCACTTTCGCAGAAATCGTCTTAAATAAAATTTTCATGGACCACGAAATGCCCAAAAGACCTCATCAAATCCAGCTTAAACGGTCCAATAATCAATCAACTGAAACACGCGCTCGCTGAGGAGACCTATTTCAGCTAAAGAGAGGAAATGAGCGTATTTTCAAAACTAATTCTCGTCGCAACTGCAGCGTCAATCACTGCACCATCAGTGACTCTCGGCCAGGCATCGAAACCCCGCGTCAACAATGAGAACCCCGAAAAAGTAAAAGGGCAGGTCAAGCGTATCCATCCACACGCCCTCAAGCTCATCCTCACCGGAAAGAAAAAAGAAGCTGCCGAATATCTCAAAAAAGCATCTGCCGCCAAAATTAACCCGGACCACACTAGACTTCTTCAGGACATTATTGAGGGCAAAAAAAACGCCTGGCAATACGATGCCAAGACTTGGCCCTGGGACCGCGTCCTTCCAAACACTTCCCTCAAGAAAGACGCTCCAAGCGACAAGTTCACCATCGGCTTTGGCGGTGGATCTGGCTACGTCCCCGAAAACGAACGAATGTGGGACACCATAGGAGCCATCGAGCCACGTGCCCTTCTCCTTCTCGGTGACAATGTTTATATCGACGACCCCGAGACCCCAGAGATGCAACGCTTCCACTACTACCGTCGTCAAAGCCAACCAGAGTGGGGCAAACTCGCAAAGGCCGTTCCCATCTACTCGATTTGGGACGACCACGACTTCACGACGAACGATGGCTGGGGAGGACCCGATATTGAGAAACCATCATGGAAGCGCGATGTTTGGGAAATCTACAAAGAAAATTGGGACAATCCCTACTACGGGGGTGGAAAAGAAAACCCCGGTTGCTGGTTTGATTTCAGGATTGGCGATGTTCATTTCATCATGATCGACGGGCGCTATTACCGAGAGTCCCCCAAGGACCAAAGTCCGTCGATGCTCGGACCCGTCCAGATGAAATGGCTCAAAAAAACTCTCGCCGACAAGCCCGCCACCTTCAAAGTCATTTGTACTAACGTCCCCATGGCCCCAAAAGTCAAACCTGGATCCAAAGACACCTGGGACGGATACTCAGATGAACGCTCGGCAATTTATCAATTCATCGCCGATCAAAAACTTCCCGGCGTCGTCATCCTCTCGGCCGACCGCCACCGCTCAGATGCCTACAAAGTCGATACCGAAATCGAAGGCATGTATCCCCTCTTCGAATTCAGCTCGTCACGGCTCACCAATCAACACGTTCATAAACTCATCGACCATTCCCTCTTCGGCTACAACGAAAAGCAGTCTTTCGGAAGAGTCGACTTCGATCTCACCGTCGAAGATCCAACCGTTAAATACACTATCATCAATATCGACGGAAAACCGATCCACGATCTCACCGTCAAGCTCAGCCAGCTTCAGTTCAAATAAATCTCCGACATGAAATATCTCTTCCCTGTCACCCTTATACTGCTTGCCACACAAGCATTCGCCGAACTCAAACTACCCCATATTTTTGGCAGCCAGATGGTTCTGCAGCGCGACAAGCCCGCCCGTATTTGGGGCTGGGCGGATGTCAAAAAAGAAATCGTCATCACCTTCGCTGGTCAGAGAAAATCGATCGTCTCAGGGAAAGATGGCAAGTGGGAAATCTCGCTAGACCCGATGCCTGCAAATGCCACGGGCCAAGCACTCGAAATCGTTTCAGAAGATCACTCGATCATTTTGGACGACGTCCTGCTTGGTGATGTCTGGATCTGTGGAGGACAAAGCAATATGGAATGGAGGCTTCGCAGCTCCCGTGACGCCGATATTGAAATCCCCAGCGCACGCTATCCCGCTATCCGCTTTATCCGGATCGAACCCGAGGGCCTACCCGAACCACAAGACGACTTTCCATCGGAGAATGGCGCTGGAATTTGGAACCAATGCTCTCCCGAAACGATCGGCGACTGCTCCGGGGTCGCTTACTTTTTTGGACAACGCCTTCACCGGCGGCTCGATGTTCCGATCGGTCTAGTTAACGCCGCCTGGGGCGGAACAATGGCTCAACACTGGGTTACCCGTCGTACTCTCAAGACCCTGCCTACAATGAAGCCTTACTTCAAAGACTATGAGAAGAAGTGTCAGGCGTGGATCGATAACGGAGCTGAAAAAGGAGCCGCCAAACGCCTCGCCAAAGACCTTAAGGAATGGGAGATGCGCGTAAAGGAAGCTGAAGCTAAGGGAGAAAAGAAGCCCGGTGGAAAACCTAATCCACGCAACTATCAAAATCCTAATCAGGGACGTATCCCTTCGGGAGCACTCAACGCCATGATTATGCCTTTGAAAGGACTCACTATTCAGGGCGCTCTTTTCTACCAAGGTGAAAATAATTCCTTCGGTGATAGCTGGATTCCCTTCCGCGAAACCTTCCCCTCCGTAATCTCTGACTGGAGGAAAATCTTCCGGGACCCAAACTTGCCTTTTGGCATCATTCAAATCGCAGGATGGAGTACCCGACGCTCAATGACCTATGACATGAATCACCACACGAACGTGATTCGCGAACAACAATTCCTAACTTGGCAAAACACGCCTAACACCGGTCTGATCGTCAGCTTCGATGCAAATAGTGACTCTAATATTCACCCGCATCGAAAGTATCCCGTCGGCGATCGCTCTGCTCGATGGGCACTCTCGACCGTCTATGGCATTAAGGACGGCACTCGCTCTGAGAATCCACTTGAATGGCATGGCCCGATCTACAAATCGATGGCGATCCAGGAGAAAAAAATCCTGATTAGTTTTGGAGAAAAAGGATCGAGCGGACTCCGTCTCGACCAAACAGATGCGCGCGGTTTTTACCTCGCAGGAAAAGATCAGGTCTTCCACCACGCCGACGCAAAAGTTGTAAAACCTTCAAGCGTCGAAGTCTGGTCCGAAGACGTCCCCGAACCTATCGCCGTTCGCTATGCATGGTCCAACCTGCCTTTAGGAACCCTCATGAACGGCAAAGAACTTCCCGCCTACCCATTCCGAACTGATACTTGGCCACTTAAGCCGCACTACGGAGAAGATCTCTATTACGTCGTGCCTCCATCAAAAGACCCGAATTAGAGGGCAAAAACCAATCTGAAACTCTATTAGGATAGCCCGAACTCACCAGCATTCTCTAACATCCAACATTCATCACCATGCTACGCCACTCATTTTTCTTTCTTCTGACCTCGCTACTTTCTCTTTCAGCCCACCCTGTCCCAGAAAGCGCCAAATGGCTCACTTACTCGGGAGGAGAAGGCCCCGGCAAAGGAAAACATATCGTCCTAATTGCGGCCGATCAAGAATACCGCAGTGAACAAGCTATGCCCATGATGGCCGGAATCCTTAGCAAGCATCATGGCTTTGATTGCACTGTTCTCTTTGGCGTAAACGAGAAGGGAATGGTCGATCCAACGATGCCGGTCTATCCGAAGAAAGGAAAAGAAGATGAATTCGAACAGCACAATATCCCCGGACTAGAACACCTGAAGTCTGCCGATCTTGTGATCTTCTTCCACCGCCTACTCACTCTTCCAGAAGGCCAATTGAAGAAAATCGCTACATACCTCGACTCCGGAAAACCAATCATCGCACTTCGCACCGCCAACCACGGGTTTCGAGGTCGCATTCCCTATTCCATAGAAGGAAAGAACATCAACTTTGGTCGAGATATTCTTGGCGGATCTTTCATGGGCCATCATGGAGGCTGGCACCGGGAAGCGACCCGCGGAACTATCGTTAAAGAACTCGCAGGCCACCCCATTGTTTCAGGAGTCCAAGACATCTGGGGTCCATCTGATGTTTATCGAACTTACAAGGAAGGAACCACTCTTCCAGAAGACTGCACTACCCTCGTCTGGGGACAGCCACTCACAGGCCTTTCTCCCAAAGACGAACCGAACATCAAGAAGGAACCACTCCCGGTCGCTTGGTTCAAAACATGGAGCACGAGCATGGGGACTAAAGCTCGTGTCTTCAACACAACCATGGGAAGCGCCCGTGATCTAGAGAGTGCAGGATTAAGAAGACTCATCATCAACGCCTCCTACTGGGGAATGGGGCTGGAAGACAAAATCACTCCGAACCGCAGCGTGGCATATACAAGAAAATACGAACCGCGACCGAGCGGATTTAATTATGAAAAGCTTGGAGTTCGTCCGCAACTTCCTTCGGATTTTCGATAAATCGTTGATCCTCCAATCTAGCTAACGTAATTTCTCTTTTCCTTTCATGCAAAAAGACAATTTCTAGTCGCTTAGAATTGCATGTGCACACAATGGTGATCAACCCATCGAAAAATAAATATGAAGTTTTTAATTTTTTTTACTATCGCAATATTTTGCCTTAGCCATTCACCCCACGCAAAAGAACGGAAACCCAACATCCTTCTTTTGATGTCCGATGATCTAAACTCAGCGCTCAGCGGTTTCGGTCATCCACAATGCAAAACTCCACGGCTTGACGCCCTGGCCAAGCGAGGCGTCCGCTTTGAGAATATGCACTGCCAATACCCGGTTTGCGGTTCCTCCCGCGCCTCATTGATGACCGGACTTTATCCTTACACTAATGGCATGCTGGGTAACGGAGGTAACCTCCGCAAAAATCTTCCCAATGTCGTGACGCTATCACAGCTCTTCCGCAACAATGGCTACCACGCCGGCCGTGTTAGCAAGATTTATCACATGGGTATCCCCTTCGAAATCATTGCAGGAACAGCCGATCATGACGACGCTCCATCTTGGGACGAAACAGTCAACATTAAGGCCCCCGAACAGAAAGCTCCTGGCAAAAGAACGGAGTGGTCTCCAAAGGATAAAAGCTCCCAGACTTTTACCGGAGTTGAAGCTTCAACCGGCGATCTCGAACATGCTGATGGAATGGCGGCGGATGCCGCAATTGAATTCCTAAAACAAAATAAGGATAAGCCCTTTTTTCTAGGTTGTGGATTTGTCCGTCCCCACGTTCCTTTAGTTGCACCCTCTAAATATTTTGATCGCTACGATCGCGATGCCATGGTCGCCCCAGAGGTTCCCAAGGGAGATCTCGATGATGTCCCCAAGATTATTCGAAACTATAAATCCATAGATCGCTACGGCGTGACTCCCGAATTGCACAAAGGATTACTAGAAGCCTATTACGCCAGCATTTCCTACATGGATGAGCAGGTCGGCCGGGTGTTAGAAGCTCTTGACGAATTAGGATTGCGAGAAAATACCATCGTGATTTTTTCTAGTGATCACGGATATCTCTTAGGTCATCATCACAAGTTTCAAAAGCAGCACCTATTTGAAGAATCAACCCGTGTTCCGTTCATCCTGAGCGTTCCATGGATTACGACGTCGCATGGACACGCTAGCAATCAAATCACCGAACTTGTTGACCTTTACCCGACTCTAGCAGAACTCGCTGGATTAACCCCACCTTCAAACCTTCAGGGTCAGAGCCTCTTGCCCCTTCTCAAGAAACCTACGACGAAGGAATGGAACAAGGATCTCGCATTCTCGATTAGCCGAAGTGGAGGAGAATCCATTCGCACGCCTGAATGGCGATTCACTCATTGGGGATTCGGAGCAAAAGGAGAGGAGCTTTAT
>Ga0213869_10001588_pt1 | contig 16736 bp, 11 predicted proteins | sample PICome_10_FD_160083 | JGI IMG/M metagenome (GOLD analysis project Ga0213869, IMG submission 160083) | Coastal seawater microbial communities near Pivers Island, North Carolina, United States - PICO132 | ecosystem: Environmental > Aquatic > Marine > Coastal | place: USA: North Carolina...
CATTCCATCCATGTTGTAAATGTAGTCAAGATGCCAACGCTGGTAATTAGCCTGGGGATAATTACCCTCACCATCACGATTGCGACTCGTTGCGACACTTGCCAAAATATATCCGTCGCCCTCAAGAGATGGGACACTACGATCGGCGTCCGAACCAAACCACCCAAGTTTCCAGTCAACATTCGACTCGCTGCCCTCAACCATAAAACCCACACTACTGGCAGGCGCCATCTGGGCCGCCAGTGGCGATATAGTTGGAAACCACCGAACTGATGGATCACGGCTATATTCAGTCGAAAAAGGTGGAGGATACTTCCCCGCCGAAAAAAACAAGTTATCACCAATAGGAAGACTTGCTCGCAGGGTCTCAATGCCAGCATACTCACCTGAATCCGATAAGGCTGAATCTACTGAAATCTCAATTCCTGATTCGCTTTGGACAGCAAATCCCACGCGACTCCGACTTATATCTTTTGCCCTTCCCAACGATCGATCGTAGATCTGATATTCCAATAACGCTCGGGGAGAAAAAACCATAGTAGGAGATAACTCGGTCGAAAATTTCGGAGCTATTTCATTACGCCAACGGGAGGGATAATTAATATTCAGCGGCTCCAAGTTTTGAGCATTGGACTCGAGACTTTTTTGAGAGCTTGGAAGACGCGCCGCCTGCTCAAAAACGCTCTGGGAAGAGTCTGCTTCTTGGTCAAGAAGTTGCAGAGCCTCATTGGCTCTCATTAGCATGGCTAAAGCACAAAAAATTACGACCCATCTAGTTTTCATTTTTCATCCACCTTATTTTTGTCTGCATCTTCAGAATTTTTTAAGCTTTCCCGCAACTCGCGGCGCTTTTGCTCAAGCCGTTCTTGCTTTTCCTTTTGACGCTTTGCAGCACGTTCGACACGGCGCTTGTATTGCTCGATCGACTCTTTGCTCCCCTTCTTAAGACGAATTGCTTCTTCAATCAGAGGCAGGGCATCTATGTAATTTTGAGATTTCACTAACATACTCGCAAGTCGTAGATTCGCCTTGTAGCCTACACTAGGATCACTATCACCGATTACGAGTGACAGATTTGCGCGAGCCTCAATTCGAAACGCCTTAGCCTCATCCTCTTCTATTGCCTCCTCCGCGAGCTTCACGTAAATTTCTCCTAATCTTAAACGACTCTCACCACTGGTGGGACTGATCTTGAGAGCTTCTTTTAGCAATTCCGCAGCATCTTCCAAACGTCCCTCTGATTCTGCAATATTAGACTCAACTACAAAGATGGCAGTTTTTTGATCTGCACTCAATGTCTCCTCCGTTTGAGCCCGTAAGGTCGAAATCAACTTCGCGGCCTCCTCCGGTGCTTCAAGCTGAAGCAGGTAACCCGCAGATTTCAAAGCCCGATTGATGTCGACAATCTCACTGATACGAATTGCACTTAGATATGCTCCAAGAGCCAATAAAGGTTCCTCTTGATTTGAATAAATGTCGCCTAAAGTATTTAAAGAAATTTCATCAGTAATTCCTTTGAGCTTAAGCACCTCATAATTCTCAGCAGCCCTCATGACTTCTCCCATCTGGATGTAGCAGTTAGCCTGCTGCTTCCACATCGTTGGATTATCAGGATTATCGTCAATCAAGGACTGCATCATACGAGCAGCCTGCGACCAATCCTCCTTCACTAAAAGAGCCTGGACTAAGCCTACCTGCCAATCTCTCTCTTTGGGATTTATTAGGTAAGCTTGGCGAAAAGCCGCTTCAGCAGCGAGGGCTTTATCATCAGCCAACATCGCATGCCCAAGGAGTCCATAGCTCAGATGATCACTATCACCTAGAGCCATCGCTTTGATTAGGTGGGGAGTCGCTTCAGCAATCCGATCAGAGCGAGCATAGAGCAGGGCTAAGTTTTTATGTGCGCGGCGATACTCAGGAAAACGCTTGAGGGCGGTCTTGTAGGCTAATTCCGCATCATCATTCCGACCATTTTGATAATAAAGATTACCCAAAGTGAAAATAAGTGCAGCCGAGACGTCTTTGCCCTCAACATTAGGATCCTCCGGGTTTTTTCTTTCCTCTACAAAGGCAAGCAACCGAGACTCTGCCTCTTTGAATTTTTGAGCTGCAAGAATCTCGGATAATTCTGCTATTAACATAGCCTCCTCCTGATCAACCTTTGGCTCAACCCGAGGGAGAAATCCGTAGCTCCCAACAAATTTCTTCCCAAAATCGGGAGTTTTGAACCACTCAGGTGACACTTTTATCACCTGCGAAAAAACCACTAGTTCAGTCAGAAGAAAAAGGATGCAAGAGCGTAGGATCATTGGTTTAATATTTTGTGCTATTTATGAGAAATCTGAAGATTCGTTATCGTGACAAAACCGTCACCCAACTCTAATTTCAAACGGGATTTTGATACGAGCCTTGGCTCGGCGACCATTTTTAACAGCAGCCTTAAATTTATAACGTCTCACTGCCCTAAGCGCAGCCTCATCAAGTGCTACAATCCCCGAGCCCTTAGAAATTTTTACCTCTAAGAGTCTCCCATTTTCATCAACAAGTCCAGAAACGACAATGCGCACAGCCCCTTGCCGCGAAAGTGCCCTTTTTGCCGAATTTGGGACGCTCAGAGGAGCTTTAGAACTTATTACTGGGTCTGAATCGACCCCAGAAGACTCCATACCACCACCCCCACCTAAAGAAACTGAAGGAGTGACGTTTAAAAGAACCCTTCCACCCGTGCCAAGCTGAAGGTCTGCCAAATTGATAGGGTCCACCTCGATTTCATCGTTGGCATCCGTAATCTCAGGTTCTTCAATCTCGTCTTCAATTTCCTCCTCTACTTCAGGCTCAATATACTCTTCTGGCTGTTCAGGAGCAACCGCAGCAATGAGGTCTGGCTGTGGAGACCCCATTCCCTTTTCGAGCCTCTGCATCAAAGGTATAAAATAAAATACCATGAAAGTAAGAACCCCTCCTCCCAGAATGATAATGGCCGTACTGAGAAAGCGATTTTTCCGAGGAGGCCGGTAAACATGACGCGGTTTCATGAGTCCGTCAGAGTGATTCTTTTGGGATTAGCACCGCCCTCAAGGCATGCATTCTGCACCTCATATGTCACCCCATTGCGGGACTGCGGGTGACTTTGGATAATAATTGGACTGCGTTGTTCACGTTGAATTTGAGATTCGACAATTCCAGGAATAGCGCTCAGTGGAACAACTCGATCACCGTAGACGATTCGACTATCTTTACGGATCAAAAGAAGTAAGGTTTGATCGTCATTAGCTTGCGCTGAACTTTCGGAATCCTCGGGTCTGTTTACTGCAAATCCATCTTCTTCAACAAATGTCGCAGTCACTATGAAGAAAATGAGCAGGATGAAGACGCAATCAATCATCGGCGACAAATCCGGCTCGGGATCGCTATCCTCGATTTGAAATCTATCTTTGGTGAGTGGCATTCTATTGGGTAGCTGCGGTTAGTTTTGTCCTTTTCACTCCAGCAAGAAGGCACTGCTTTTCGACGTCTGAAACAACTCCTCTGAAAGCATTGGTGTCAGCTTGTATAATGACCGGAAGTTCTTCGTCCTCCAAAAGCATCGGACGCACTACGTTTTGCACTCCTCCCACACCGACCTCTTGTCCACCGTGGAAAACCTTATTTTCGGCGGTCACAGCAATCAAAATTGAATTTTTTTCAAGGCGCACACCCTGACTCGCCTGCGCCCGGGTCACCTCAACACCCGGCGGCTTCTGAAAAACCGTCGTCACGATAAAAAAAATCAACAAAATGAAAACGCAATCAATCATTGGAGAAAGATCAGGCTTGGGTTCATCGCTCTCACTATAAGAAGAGCCACTGCGACGCATTAGACTCATACCTTACGGAATTTTGTTATGATAATCGAGCTTTGGAGCTGGGCCAAAACACCGTTGATTCTATTACGCCTTTCGCGAATCAACAAAGACATAAACATGCCAGGAAGAGCGATCACAAGACCAGTAAGCGTAGTGAAAAGGGCTTTTTTCATTCCGGCGGCAATCAAACCCATGCTCTGTTTACCCCCACCTGCAGCAAGGCCATCAAACATATCCAACATCCCACCTACCGTTCCAAGAAGCCCAGTCATCGGAGCTGCAGCGACTAGTGTAGTTATGATGATGAGCCTCCGATCAATCGAAGCAATCAAGATTTCACGCATCTCGTCAAAACGGCGCTGAACTCGTTTTATCGAGAGTTTTTTACCATGAATCGCGTAGCGAATGACCTCACCTACTCGACCTTCAGCAGTCTCGGGATCATGAATCCAATCAGTCCATTGGCCTCCTTGTTTCTGATTTAAATTACCACGAAAAACAAAATATAATGAAGCCGTAGCAGTTGTATAAAGAAGGAATGCAACTACACCAAGAGCCATCATGACAGTACCTCCATCGGTAAAGATATCGACAACTTCCTGTAAATTAAGGAGAATGAACATCGGGATTAAATTAGCTCTGCTTCGTCAAGATCGAGGTCTTCTGGCTCCTCGCGTGAGGGTTTTTTCCCAGCTGCGTCCTCAAGCTCAGTCGTGCCATTTAGCATAGAAAGAGCAACGCCTTCAGCCTGACCGAATTTTGATTTAGCCAGACTCTTTAGCATCCCATGAATAATGATAACGGGAATTGCAACAATGAGTCCCATGGCAGTTGTGATCAGGGCCTCACTAATACCAGCAGAAAACGATTTTGAATCACCCGATCCACCAATGGACATCATCGCGAAAGTTTTCATGATACCCAAAACTGTTCCAAGCAGCCCCATCATCGGAGCAGCCGCGGCAACCAATGCAAGGAAAGGAAGATAACGCTCCAAACGTGGTTGAATCATTCCCAGCTTTTCAAGAAGAGCATCCTCGAGAATTCGCCGCTTGTCATAAAAATAAGTCACCCCAGCCGCTACCATCTTCCCTCCTAAACCTTGAAACTCCTGCGCCTTTGAATGAGCATTTTCAGAATCTCCGGATAAAAGATCATCAAGAATATAGTTAAGCTTTGTCCGATTAGGAATTGGAAAGCGGCTGATCTCGATCACTTTCCAAATTGCAATTAGGATAGCGAGTAGACCGAGGGCCAAAATACCATATCCAACCACACCACCACCCTGAACATAGTCGGAGAACGATTTCTTCACGCGAGCAACTTGAATAGCTTTCCCCATCGAAGCATCTACGGGAACACTTGAAGAACCGGAATTCACTAACTCTGAGATAGATTCACCACCTTCTTTGAGCAGGGCGAGATTTGGGTAATCCACTCCTTCCGCTGTAGTGATCGATGTGAATCCCAGTACCTCATTATCGTTCGAAGCAAAATAACCCAAGGGGCCAGCTATAGCGAACTTTCCCTCTTCAATTACATTCCCTTCAGTAACGGCACTCCCGTCAAAGCGTTGCCCACCTGAAATTGCTTGAAGGCGATCCGCCGAAAGATGGAGCAGAAAAAGGCGCCTTTCAATTTCAGCGACCAGATTATCACCTGCTGTATTTGCTAACTCCAACCGTTTTTTTAACTTATCACCAAAGTCCTGTTTTTCAGCTGGATGGATTCGGTCTTTCATTCCACTCCCAAAACTCCTCAGGGAAGAAAGAGTATATTCAAACTCTCCTTTTCGACGTGCTAGCTCATTTTTGAGCTGGCGTTGTTCACCGGCTACGTTTTCTTCAGCTTTCAGAAGATCTGATAATGTTTTGTTTTGATTGAGAACTTTGTCATCAATCGTCTCAACTTTTTTTATGAGATCGCCCGCTTCATCGGTGATTTCCAGCTGCAAAGAACGTAATTTTTGTTGAGCAAGTCGTAGATCTTGAACTGCCTTTTCTTGTGCGGTTTCTGCAAGAATCGAACCAATTAAAATAATAAAAAAGAGGATAGGTTTCATCTGATATCTATTTTGCAATTTCAATTGAGAGATCGATCAAGCGCAAATCACTGTCCCCTTTGCCTACATCGATTAACTCACGTATCTTTATGACTGTCTCGGGATCAGAAATTTTTTGTTTATCCCAACCCTCTGGACCCGGTTTTAAATGATAGGCAACATTACCCTCGAGATCAGAAGCAAAGCCCATTGCCAGCCCAAAATAAATCCCATCAAGAATTACTTTTTTATCCCCTAGATCAGCAGTTAATCCTTCAAACGGTGTAACGACCTGATTGAACTTCTCAGCCTCAAGAAGAATCGTGATCATTGGGGTTAAGCGAGCATTCAACGCAATCTTATCCTTATCATTACGCCCTACAAATCCTTGATGGTCCGTAATTGCTTTCTGGATTTTCCCCTCGTTGACTAATTGCTCGGGAAGAAGCGGAATGACCGCCGACACTTTTTCATCAAGTTGATCTAAGCCATTTCGCAGAGCAAGGCGTGCATCATCGTAAGTCTTTTTTTGAGCAAGACTATTCTCAGACTGCGTATCGAGTTTTTTTTGCCTTTCAACGGCTGAGAGAATTTCAGCTTCAAGTTGGGTCGCCTCAGCTTGAAGAGCTTCGTTTGAATTTTGCAGGATTTCTTTCTTGTCCTGCCATTCCTTCTTTTTCAATTGGATTTCCTTCATAACAGAAATCCATTTTTGCACCGTAGCACGGAGAGCTTTGTTGGCTTCAACTCCTCCAATCTGGGCGTTTAGGGGTATTGCTAAGACAAGGAATACTAAAAAAAAGCGCAACTTCATAATTTGGTTGGTATAGAATCAAATGGGAGCGGTTGCGAAGAAAACCCTACTGTGACACGTTTGTCACTTTTGAGGGTCAATAGGTTCAAATTGACCAAGAAAAGAGCCGCCCCCCAAGGTGGGAAGCGGCTCTTGATTTGGATTACCTGCGAAAATGTAATACTTTTACCTAGTTTCTTTCGATACGGAAGAAGAGCTTAGAGACTCCTTGGGAAGGTTCGAAAGAAATCGAAGCGCTCGCTGAATCAGCAGTAAGAGTCGCATCAGTAACATCTATGAAATCACCTTGCAGCGTAGATGACTGGGTAACCTTGTAACTAGCGCCAGGCTCGGCTAAGAAGTTGATTGTATAAGTGACTCCGTCGAAGGAGGTTGAAATTACACGGAGGTCGAAAATCTCACCAACGAAGGCATCAGCAAAGAAACCATTCGAATCTGCGTAAGTCCAACCTGCGGCCCAGTTCTCGCTACCAAAGGCTCCTCGATAGTTCGTTGAGGATGGTGCTCCGGCCGTCAGCCCGTTGTTCCAAGCCTGAGAGCTAAGTTGAGGACGTGGATCAATCTGAGTCACTTCGCCCACCGCATTACGGGTGACCGCACTGAACTGGACATCAACATCAGTCTGATTGCCAGATTGCGCTAGAAGCGCAGCTTCAGCTTCAGCATTCACGTTCCCGCTATTGCTGGTCTCAGCATCCGCTGGGGTTCCAAACAGATTATTAGTGAAGTTCAGATTAACACCCACTTGAGCAATCGTCGATGCGTCGTCAATTCGCACAATATCATCACCACTACTCGTGAAGATTCCATTATGGAACTGTCCCGCAAAGTTATCCTTCAACCGGAAGGTGTCGGATGATCCGCTCACATCTCCAGCTCCACTCGCTCCCACATAGGTCGCGTTGAAGATCTTCGTGCTACTCAGTGGCTCGCCAGTCTTGACTCCCGATCCGGTGCGGTTTCCCCCATCAGCCTCGGTGCCGTAATCACTGTTGTTTGACTGAACTGCAAACCAGAACTGGTGCGTTCCCTGGTGACCTTCGTCGATGTCAAAGGACTCATCCTGACAGTAGAGAGCGAAGAGGTGGCTTGTGTTTACCGTGCCTCCGAACCATTCGAATCCGTCATCAGTATTTGCAACAACCTCCACGTGGTCGATTGTTGTTCCAGATCCCACTCCTCCCATTGTCAGACCGTTAATCTCTTCATCAACCGCAAACTCAAATCCTCCAAAGCGGATCGAGACGTAGCGTAAGATTCCTGAGTTATCGGCCGGGTCGTCACCTCCATAGAGGATGTCGTCACCAGCAGCATTCTGGGCAAAACCTTCTATCGCATTCGAGTTCAGGTTGTTCGTCGGAGTGTTGTAGTAGTTGATGGGTGCATTTCCAAGAATGATCACACCTCCCCACTGACCTCCGTCGCTTCCGTCATCATCGCCACCGATTGGATCAGGCTTAACCGTATTGATTCCTCCTCCGTCGATATCGACGTTGTAGAGATACTCTGCTTCCGCAGCACTCGTGAAGACAATCGGCGCGTCGGCAGTTCCCTCCGCATTGATCGATCCAGTCTGAGCAACCACAAGAGATCCCACATCAAGACCGTCAGTGCCTAAAGACGATCCGGTAGCTGCAATAATAGTGCCTGGCTCAATCGTCAATGTCGGGCGATCCGCTCCTCCACTGAAGTTTCCAACGAAGACTGCTTCATCAAGATAGTAGATCTGATCAATTTCCCCGTCATCATCAACATCCGAATCCCAAACAGTATCCGTATCAATCGTATTGGGCGGTTGGATTAGTATCGGCGCTGCCGATATAACATTTGCGAGTCCACCAGCTAGAATTGCTGACAGAATTAATGTTTTGCGTTGTCTCTGGTATTTCATAGAGGCCGTTATTTTCTCTTTTATTGTTAGCGAATCAGTCCAACTCAGACCTTAGCTACGGCGAGAAACTAGAACAACCAACTGCAAAAAATATTGAAATCCTGTGACAAGTTTGTGACGCCTTTGTGCCCCTTAAAGAACCTCGCCCTCTTTAGAAAAATTACGTGATAATTTTGTCACATTTACTAGCCTCTAAAGGATTCTCGCGTTCTAGAACTTCGCTTCAAGTGAAAGCCCAAATTCGCGACCTGGGGAAACCGCCTCAGCGGGTGCAATAGTAGAAGCAAGTCCTTCATAAAAGACCTCGACATCTGAATCTAGTATATTTCGTACTTGAAATTTCACCTTGTAATCAGCCCAGCTTGACTCCCACTTTTTGCTAATATTCCAATCAAGTGAATGGAATGGTTTGCGTATCTCATTTGGAAGAGCTGAATCCGGTTGCCCAACAAACCCCAGACTTGCTACAGTAAGGTATTCGCCTGTATAGGTGTAAATTAAATTAGTCGACAACCCGATATCTTCACTTTCCCAAGACAGAATGAAATTCCCAAGCATTTCAGGCTGTCCCTCGAGGCGATCGATTTGTCCGAGGAAATCCTGACGATTTATTCGCACATTACCCGGCTGAGCAGACGCCTCGATAAAGCTTAAATTACCAGTGACAGAAAAGCCGGCCCCTAAATCGTAACTCCCCTCAAGCTCAACCCCCGAAACGTCAGTTTCACCTAAATTAACAAACGTCCGGTCGGCAACTCCAGAAGGGTCGTTAATTGTAAAAATTGGATCAGTGATGATCTTATGAAATAGGTTGATACCTGCGTAATTATTTTCTCGTTTCCAATTCAGACTAAAATCAAAGTTTTGCGCTTTTGTCTCACGAAGGTCTCTGTTTCCTACGAAGACGCGTTGATTAGTTAAATCTAAAATCCGAGCGGGAATAAACTCATAGAAGCTAGGTCGAACAACCGTATCGGAGTAGTTGACCTTTGCCTCGATCTCGCGATCGGTACCGAAAAAGCGGCCAAGCTGAAACGAAGGGTAAATATCATCAGAGATTGTTGTTTGAGAAATCCCGCGCCGCCCACCTGGAATTTTAAAGGCCCGTGTTTCCTCTTCAAACCTTAGGCCTCCTAAGGCAAACCAACTTTCGTATTCCAAATCAAGACCAGTATAGAGCGAATCAATCAGATTCGATCCAAAATAAGTAGGGGTGACCCCCAGAGCCGACGAACCAGGAACAAAACCAGACACTGATTGAATGGAATTAGCGGTTCCAACCTCTTCATCGTTCAACAATCGTTCGGTCGCAGATATTCCTCCGGCAACACTAGTCAAAGAGCCCCCGCTCGCAATGATAGCAGCATTGGTATCACTTTCACGATCACGACGATATTGCCCAAATCCGCCAAACAAATTTACCTTTCGATCAGTGGTTGGTTTTATTAGGGGCAGGACTCCATCTAACTTGAACTGAGCCGAATCATCAAGAGTTTCAAATTGAATAAGATTTGAACTATTTGGGTTTGCGATATTTGCTGGATTGGGAATTGAAATACCAGAAATTGGATCAACGTCGTTGTTTAGCTCAGTAAGGAAATACCCGCGCAATTCATAGGTTCGGGGTGATGATTCAGCGGTCTCGCTTTGATAGGCATTCCAAGTGACTCTTGCGCCTTCTCGCCAATCATCGAAACGATAGCTTCCGCCTATCTGACCGAATTGGAGTTCTCGGTAAATAAGATCATAGATTTGTCGGTAACTCGTGGCCTCAAAATCATTATCAAGATAAACTTGTCCTCGAGCTAAAGCATCTGACTCTGATTCTAGATCAAAGTCCGCGAGATTCGTGACCCCATTATCGATTAAAGTATAGGTCGCGTTTCCTGAGCGAAAATTGAAGTAACTCCCATTGAGTTCTAGATTACCCCCAATATTTAGACTGCCAGCAACAAGAGCGCTAAACTCTTCACTTTCCCTGTATGATTCCTGCTGAAAATTTCCGATCAAGCCATCAAAAACTGTCAATCCTCCAAACTGCCTTAAACTACCCAAATCAGCAAACCTTGGATTTAAATCCGAAGGACCAAAACCGCTTTTTAGTTCGATCGCATTTTGAAAACGAGACTGCTCAAATTTTTGATAACGTTGCTGTCCCGAACGGCCAATTGTGCCAAGAAGATTAAGCTCACTATTTCCATCTAATTCCCACGTTTTCGAGAAAGAAGCCGAAATATTTTGATCTAACCTTGGTCCACTTTCGCGGGCATTAAACTTAACGGCATCAAAAAACGCTTGGCGCTGCCGCTTGGCTTCAGCACCTGATGCATTAGTCCTAAGACTAGGCAGAGGAGCTTGATTTGTTGCTGTCAAATCAGAACTCAACTCAAGACCTGGAACCGTAAAAAACTTGCCATGCGATTGAGTAATTGAGTCAAAAGTACTTCCCACTGAAACCTTAAAAAAATCCTCGTCCGCTTCAGTCAACGTTTGGAGCTGCACGAGTCCCCCAACGAAGTCGGCAGGCAAACTTGGCGCCGCAGTTTTCTTGATCGCAACTGCCTCGAGAGCATTTGAGGGAAATAAATCAAGTTGCACCGCTTTTCGAGAGGTCTCAGGGCTTGGAACAATTCCTCCGTTTAAAGTAGTATTATTATAACGGTCGCCCAAACCACGAACGACCACGAATTTGCCCCCAACCACATTGGCACCTGAAATTTTTTCAACAGCGCCAGCAGCGTCACCAGCACCTGCTTTTGAAAGAAAATCTTTTGAAAGACCACCACCAGTCAAGCCGACACCGGTTGCCACAGTAATTCCGGGGGCCGCAGCCTCTTCCTCAAGGGGCTCTAACACAACCTCTTCTGTCTCAAGTAAATACTCACCATCAGCAAGCTCTACTGGCTTAAGTTCAAGTGGTACATTCAACTTTGTCACTCCGGTTTCGCGGACCCGTATAAGTTCCACCTTTGACTGGTATGCTTCCTTCAAAAATTCAGCTCTCACTTCAACTGATGGCAAACCAGTAATTCGAAAAGATCCATCGGGAGCAGTTTGAGTGCGCACACCGCCCAAATCAGGTAAGGTAATAATTACATTAGCAATACTTTTTCCCTGAGCATCCGAAACCGTTCCGAAAATCTCGCCGGGGCCATTACCAACACGTAACGATAGAGCCTCCTCCGAACTAGATAATTGTTGCTCTCCCCTTTTAGAATCTTCGCGCGGAGGCAGATCTACATTTCCTTTCCCTGCGAGGTTCTCAGCATCTTCTTCATTCTTCTCACCTCTCAAATCGGTCTTTTCAAACTCATAAGGCGCATCAAATAATCCAACTCGCCCAAGCCATGGAAGAATGATCTCTTTTTTGTCTCCGGACAAGATCTCTCGAGATTTCAACTCTTCCCCCCGAAGAAATGGATGCGTGACCGGGAGAATCAAAACTAGGAGAATATGTCGAAAACGTTGAAACATGAATCTGTTATTGAACAGCTAAGCGCGATGAACCCTTGAGCAAAGCACACTCATGTCACGGAGTCGTCACACAATCTTTCAGAGAATATTTTCTCATTCGCCCTCAAGAAAATCCACTGATCGGACAGCCTTTCGCCCAAGAATGAGGTTTTTGGCTCTGCCTGAAGCCGGTGATTCATCACCAGGAGATAATAGAGTAACTACTCCTAGTTTTGTTGCGCAAATCAGGTTTTCTTCTTCAGGTTGCTGGATTTCCCTTTCACCGCTTAAACAGTCTCAGATATCTCGGAGTTTCGAGCCAAATTGTTAAGGTGAAGGAGGGAGGTAAAAGCCCGCCCCCCATTACAGAGGACAGGCCTTCACACACACATCATCATATTATTATTATTAGCCTTCTCTTCCCTAATCTATTACAAATTCCAATGGAAATTATAAGACCCAGAAGGAAAATCGGTCTTACTTTCTTATGCGTGCAAGGGGCCTGATTTGTGTCACCGCAGCACCTACTATTTCTCTTCCAACCGAATACCAAAGGAACCGAATGAAAACCCTCGGCAAGAGCATTGCCGAGACACCACGTGAGGCTCTCCAAATGGGAGGAGAGCTTATACGACAAGACGAACGATGACTACCTCCCAATCTTTGAAGTTGGGTCCCCATTAACTTCAAGCAGATCCCCTAGCGTGTCCTCTGTGAGTTCAATCTCCCTGAGAACGGCTCGGAAAGCATTTCGAGAATCCCAAGCGTTATCGGCAAATTCACGCACAGGGTCACGAGAAAGAGCCACAGCCGAAAGTAGTTGGGTTTTGAAGTATCCCCTCGAACCGTATTTATCAACCAGCTCGTAACCCCTTCGTGCAAAGAGTTCAAAAGATTCCTGATACTTCTGCTGATCATAAAGTTTTGCCCCATCCATGAGAGCCCGTTGAGTAAAGCGAATCGCATCGATTCTGGTAAGGTCACTTTCTGGAAGTTCCATGCGGTCTGAGATTACCTTTCCTATTACATTGACGAGCCCGTTAAATGCCTCCAAGTCGGCCTCAATAATCTCAACATTTTGAATACTCGTCTTTCCCCCGACCACGGTAAGGTAAATCGGTGCACCATGAATCGTCCGCAGTTTCTCATAAGGGACCGGATTTTCACTCACATGTTTCCCAGTAATTACATGCCGAGCGAGAACTGCAAAAATTGCCTCCCGATTACTCTCTGAAGGATTCGCGAGCAAAGACTTATACGGCTCTGAGTCCCACGCCTCATTCACCGGAGCGAAAATGGTATACTTTGAAGAATCAGCTAGCGCCAAGTTAAGACCACACGCCTCAAGGAGCTTGACAAGATTGGTCATGCGCGGGTCCTTCTCAAGAATCTCTAAACTGCTGGATTTCGCGGGCAATATGACAGAATCCACAACATGAATAAGACCATTTGCCGTCGGGATATCAGTCTCAGAAATACGAACCCCATCAACCGTTAACGAAACACCTTTCCCGCTATAATTAAGCTGCTGACCAAAGGCACTCAGTGGAGTTACGTCAGCTACCCCTAGCCGTGATGCACCATAGGATGGACTCGCACTAAAAACGGCAGCAGTGATGTGGTGTTTGATAATATCTTCAAGCCGCTCATCATTTTCTGGGAGGAAGAGGGATGACACAACCGCTGAAGGAAGTTTTTCAAACGCAGCGTCGGTTGGAGCGAAAACCGTATAATTATCATGAACATTTTGATACAACTTACCTTGTCGACTCGCAGTGATCGCTTTCGTGAAGAGGGTGAAGCGACCATCTTTCTGAAGAACTTGAAACAGGTCATCGGTGGTCGGAGTCAGCACCTTATCAATCACGTAAATGACACCATTTGAACACGGAATCACCTCCCCCGTAAACTTCGCATCACCAATGATACCTTTCGAGTAATCTATTGAGATCCATTGGCCACTCTTCGTTTGAAGAGTCCTATATTTTTCCAGTTCAAAAGCCGGTTCCGCACGACTTATCGCATGGTAGTTAAAAACCTCCTCGAGCCTATCATCGTTCCTAGGGTCAAGAAGGGTTTCTATTGCTCCAGCAGGTAAACTTTCAAAGGCCTTATTGTTTGGCACGAATATCGTATTGTTGAAATCTGTCCTCTCTGAAAACGCTGAACCCAGCTCGGTCTTTTCCAGCACTTTGAGGAATAAGGATAAATCAGCACGTTGCCCAATCACTCTACCAACCGTCTTTGCCTCAGCAGGATCAGCAGCGTTACTTTGATTGATCGAGCATATAGCCAATAAGAAGTATAAAAAAACTGATCCAAACTGCAGCTTGAGAAACGTTAGTTCCCGATGATTAAAGTTCTTTGAAAGTGTGATCATATTCATACCGAAAAAAAGTTAGACCATTTACTCGTTCATAAATCGCGTAGTGCAAACGATTCTTTGAAACCACCCCGCGTATTAAAGGAGATTTTTGAATGCTCGGCCAAAATCTTAGATCCATTGAAACTTTAGCCTCCAGCAAACCGAATCTACCGAAAAACTTTGCTAACTCCGACCAGGGAGTTGTTAAAATGCCTCTCCGCGGCAGTAATAGCGGCTTTAAAACTAGTCTGCCAATGAAAAGACCAACCTCAAGAAACTCTTGCTCGCCCCTCCAGTCACGCGGGCAGTTTTCACCCCCGAGGCATCCGCTTCAGACACCAACACTCCCGTCTCTTCCCACTCAGAAAGATCGTCACTCACTTCGACCTTGTAGTCCACGTCAGGCCGCCCTGCAAAAAACCTCATGGCTAACTGACCTTTCGTAAACTCTACCAACGGCATCTTTGCGGGGCCTGTCTCATACGGATCCATTCCTAACGCATACGATATCAAAATTGAGGCCTCACTGCCCGGCAGAGTTTCACTCATGTCCTGAGAAATTCGAAACCCCTTGGTTATCAGCCACTCTTCCACTGGTTCCAGCGACTCGATTTCCACCGTGTGGAGTATCAAACGGCCATCGCCGAAGACATCCCATCTCGGGGCGCTGAACCCTTGCGCTCCTGAGAGAAAATAAACAGTTATCTCATCGGTGTCCCGAAAACCGGCAAGCCCTATTGGCTCAGCTGGAGCGTTACCTTTGAATAGGATCGCTTCCAAATTTCTGTTTGAAGCAAGCGAACCTATACCGATATCTTCGACACTTGAGCCGACAATCAGCGATCTGGCGGCAGACGTTTCAAAGGCTCTTGCCCCTATTTTCTTCACGCTATCCGGAATCACAAGCTCGGTCGCGATCATGTTGGGGAAAGAAAATTCTCCGATCACCTCCAACCCGGAGCCGAACTCCAACTCATCGATGAGTGTCCGGTAAAAGGCGGCCGGCCCAATGATTTTCAGGCTATCCGGAAAGGACACCTTGCTTAGCCCAAAACAGAGCGCAAATGCATTACTACCAATCACCTCAACTCCCTCCGGGATGTGGATTGAGGTGAGTCCGGCAAAGGAAAAAGCCGACTCAAACGTGTTCCCGCGATAGGCACCCGTGATCCCTGTTACCGGCTTTCCTTGTATGTCGCTAGGAACTTCGACGTGACCGACGAAGTTCTTCGGATAACCGACGATTTCCACTTCGTCACCAATCACCCGGTATGTGAAGCCTCCAAGCTCCCTTAGTTCGTTAGACGGTAGCACGCTTACTTCACGGCTCCTTACCCCTCGCCAAGCACCCTCGGTAAATCCAGTCGCATTCGGCAAGAAATTGACAACGAACTCGCTTGCACGATTTCCAAAGACACCCCTCCCAAACGAAGATGGAGCATCCCCCTTGAACATTGCACGAACCAACGTCCCCCCGTTTATTGAGAGTGAGGTTCCAGAAAATCCGAAAGCGTTGTTCCCGAGGGTCTTTAGAGTCGAAGGAAATGTCACCTCGGCAATCATGGAGCCACGAAAACAGTTCGGGCCGACTTCTACCACCCCTTCGCCGAATTCTAACCGTTTCAATTTATCACAGTTTTCGAACGCTCCTGAGGGGAGAACCGACGTGCCTGACCCAATCTTTAAAAACGTCATTTGCTTACAATTCGCGAATGCCGAATTATCTATCGCCGTCACCGAATCCGGGATAATCATTTGCCGAAAGTCGCAGGCCCAGAATGCCTGTTCTCCAATTTCTTGCAGCCCGTTGGGAAGAACGATCGCCTCGCCACCAAACCCTACAGCAGTGAGACCAAATGCCTTGGCTCCGATGCGTTTCAGCGAAGTTGGGAAATCGACAGCTAGTAAACGACTCCAATAAAAGGCATGAGAACCGAGTGTTTCGACCCCCTCAGGAATCATGACCGAGCTGAGACTCGAGCCCTGGAAAGCCCCTTGCGTTGGCGAAGTGCCCGTGATCGCAACCACTTTAAATCCGTCCAGTTCTACTGGGATGTCGAGATGCCCTGTTTCGCCCGCCGGATAAGCGGTGATCTCGGCCTGCCCGGACACTACCTCATAGGTGAACAAACCTGACTGGGCGGCATTCACAGATCCTCCACCAAGAAGAGAAACACCCACGATCACTTCTATCCATGGAGGGAATATTCGTCTCTTCATAACTTAATGAAATACATGCCCGCGTTCTCTTGGGAATTTCTTCAAAAAAGCACAGCTTCCCTGAGAACATCCCCCCTTCTTTTGGGGGGGGAGGCGTTGTAGCAGGG
>Ga0213869_10001591_pt1 | contig 16721 bp, 37 predicted proteins | sample PICome_10_FD_160083 | JGI IMG/M metagenome (GOLD analysis project Ga0213869, IMG submission 160083) | Coastal seawater microbial communities near Pivers Island, North Carolina, United States - PICO132 | ecosystem: Environmental > Aquatic > Marine > Coastal | place: USA: North Carolina...
GTCTAAAGGACTTAGCCCAACCAACCTTAGAGTCAGGTACGTGTATCGTTGTATCGCTTTCATCAAACTCCTCCGCTACATCGGGCAACTTGGCGATGTACTGTCGCTCCACTGAAAATCCCACTCCAGTGCCGCACAATAAGATATACATGCACTCATCAAAGGCTCGTGGATGGTCAATAGGTAAGTAAGCACAATTAAATCCTGCAACATTGTCACGAGATAATGCCTCCCCTGCTGTCATTAAACTTCTCATTGAACCTACTACCTCTAGGCCCTTGATTGCTTCTCTAATCGTACTCATGCGTAGACTCCTTTACGGTTTACTACGTAGCTAATTGTAGAGTCTGCTACTCCATACGCAGCGGCTATGGCCCGTTGAGACCAGTTTTTACTTGCCACTAGCTTACGTATCTCGTCAGCCTCCCCCTCAGAAAACCGCTTAGTGTCATGCCTATTAGTTGCCAGCGTAGCCATGTAAACATTTCCTGGTTCATAGGCCCCCTTATCCTTATAGCGACACATTTGGTAGCTTTCAGAGGAAACTCCCCGCTTGTCCACGTAAGGAGACCACTCAGCCAGCCACTCGCTAAGGGTAAAGTTGAAGGCAATTCCTCGTGCTTTAGCAGAAGCCTTGTGTGCTACAAATTTACCCTTGGGTGTTTTGTTGTATCTACTCTGTGCGCTCATCCCATTATCTCCTTCAACTCTTCCAAATGCTTCTTAGATATGTCTGTTTTAGTTTCTGCCTGATATATCATGTAGTCAACGTAGCGGTCCACAGTCTCAGACCACTCCTCCCTACGCCCCTCTTCTGGCAACCATCGTGCATAACGTGATGCTCCGATGAACTTTTGATATTCGTCCATCTACTGTGCTCCTATTAACGCTGACTTTACAATCTCCAGCAGCATAAGTACTTCCGCTGGATTGGTCTCATTCGTAACGAAGGACATTGAATCCTCTGTGTCCCGCATCATAAAGAAGGTTCCCGCAGGCCCATTAGGGTCCACTTCAGAGGCCTCCAGAGCCGCTTGTATGGCCTCCAGCAGCTTCTTAGGCTCATCTTCCTGCCCTGTGTACGTCTCATCTACTACTCGCATCATCGGCCTCCTCTGTGGCGGCTAGGAGGCACCTTGACCTCCTTTATGACCCCCTGTGTACCCATCTCAGCAGCCAACTTAGCTGCCTCTTTAGCACAGTTCGTCATGTGCTCGTACTGGTTTACTTTAGCCCCCTCAGGGGTCCCTACTACAAATACTGTCTTACTGGTCATTAAAGACCTCCTCTGCTGCTTCTGTGGAGCCCATGTACTGGGCCACTTGGTCGAATGTCATGTAGTAGAAGGCCGCCCTGCGGCACGCTGCACGCATCTTGGGGCTCTCTGCGTTCTCTGCGTGCCACAACAGGTCCTCTGCTATCACACAGGTGAGCCACTCCTCGTTTAGATTAACTCCCATACTTCAACTCCTTCAATAGTTCACAGTAGTGTATCACCTTGTCAATGTCCTGCACGCCACCTTTGGCCTGATGGCGGCAGATGTACTTAATGATGTTCCCCTCGCAGTACCCTATGTTGTTCGCCATGATGAACTCAATGGGTTCAATCTTGAAGTCCTTGTAGTGGTTGCCTCCCACTTGGCGGCTCGTTGCGGCTGCTCGGTTCCACTCTTCCTCTGTGGCGTTATCAATTAGACTCATCTATATATTCCTCTAGTGCTTCTTGTTTCAACATTGCCCTGTCTTCGAACCTGTCGAGCAACTCCTCTGCGGATATGTCCAGCATCTCTATGAGGTCCTGAACATCCATCCTTACCAATATAGTATCACGTATCTCTTCAAATGTCAACATTATCTGCGTACTCCTTTAAGTCAACCCCATCTACGAACCAAGGGAACCCCTCTTTGTCACACCACTGACCCATGTTCAACATCGCACCCTTCCGTACCTTCTTGAAGGGGGACGAAAGGAAGAACACCAGATGTTGGTCAGTGCCTTCGAGGGTGTCCCTGATGGCCTTGTACTTCTGTGTGTCACCTTCCCTAAAGAACCCCTTGACCTCCACCAGGATTTCCCCGGTGCCTGTGTCATGTACGAAGTCTGGCGTGTAGGTGTGCTTAGTGGTGTACTTTATCTTGAATGGCTCGTACTTCCATTCCTTGCCCAGCAGGGCCGCCACCATCTCTTCTAGCTTGCTTCTAAAGTTAGGCATCAGAACCCCTCCGGTATTTCAAGTGTATTAGGCTCACGTACGACCTTTGTAAGGTACCTTGCACCACTGGCGTATCCGAATACGCGCAAGTCTGGGTAACATTTGTACTTGAACTCGCAGAATGCGCAGCCCGAGGGCAATTTCATGTTTCCGCTCTTGCCATCTGGTATTGGGTCGTAGCAGACGTCTGGCAAACTCCCGTCCACGAGCAGCTTTACATCTTTGACCCTCTGCTCTACGTCCCAGTCTATGGCGTCTCCGTAGGATGCTCCGTCGTGGTTCTCGTCGTACTGGAGCCATGCGAGGGTTCCATTTTGCTTGTCCATCGCAAGCCACCCGTAGGTAGACTGTTGCTCAGCATGGGCGTAAGAACGGAGTTGAGGTATGTATCCAAATGGGTCGTCCTCGTGTAAGGTTCCACGTTGAAACTTTTTGAATCCATATGAGCTACAGGACTTGACGTCCATGAGCACCCCGTCAATGTATCCGTCAATATGACCTTTAACTCCACCAACTTTGACCTCCTTCTGTTGTTCAGTAACTGAGTGTCCACTACAGCGTGTCAGTGCCAGAAGCATTGACTCGACGAGGTGACCGTACAGGAATTTAACATAAGTAGACCCTGAGATGGGCTCGCCTTCCACACCGTTGTAACCGTGGTGTAGCTTTCTGTCGGGTTTTCCGATTCCAGATAGACGGAGCCTACCACGACCATCGTACTGTGTGGTGAGCTGCTCTCGTAGTACGTCTGCCATCTCTCGTCCAAATATGGCACATTGCTCATCTATATCCACTCCTTCCGGTATCTTCTTGGTTTCGAGGAGACGGTATATGTCCCCTATAAGGGTATCAACTGTTTTCATTAGTGTGTCTCCGACCAGTTATCGCCTACTTTATACTCACCAGTGGTGGGACACCGTAGGTTGAAGTGTTCCCCTGCCTTTTCTATTGCCTGTACTGCCAGCTTACCGAATTGTTCTGTGTGTGCCTCTAGGACCTCAGTCTGGAATTCATCGTGGATATTGCCTACGAACTTGTAGTCCAGCCCATGTTCCTTAGCTGCCTCATCAAGGAACACTAGGGCCTTCTTCATCACTACTGCCCCCGCACCTTGAAGTAGCGTGTTAAGCGCCGCATGGCTACTTCGGACATAGATTCTTCTACCGTCAAGTCCCTTGAGCCAACCCCTCTTAGCAGCTTGTTCCACTCTTCCTCTAAGAGTTCTGAGAGCAGGGGTGTTGGCGAGGAACTTTGCTTTGAGGCGTTTTCCAGTTGATTTAGTTCCGCCAACAATGCTTCCAATTTTGGCATCGCCTGCGCCGTAGAGAAAGGCATAGATAAAAGTTTTCGCCGCATCTCTTGTAGGCAGTCCTGCTGCTTGTTGATTAGCTGTGTGTACGTCTCCATCTAAAACCTCCTGTGTGTATTCATCGTCAGCCATGTAGTGTGCCAGCATACGCAGCTCCAGACCACTCGCGTCACACCCCACAATCTTGTACCCTTCCCGCGAGGTCCAGCACTCACGCATCTCCTTGCCGTATATCTTAGAACCCGCTGTGACTTGAGCCATGTTGGGCTCGTAGTGTGTCATGCGACCTGTGACTGCACCGTTGCTGTTCACTCGACCATGTACTCGACCATCTTCTTGTACGAAGTCAAGCCAGGATTGAGCCATCGCAAGGCGCTTCTGCACTGTCAGGAAGTCAGCTATCAGCTCAGCCTCGGGGAACCCCTCCAGACGCATCAGGACGCTCTCTGAGACGATTGGCTGACCTGTAGGTGTGAAGCTAGTGGGCTTCCAACCAAGTGCTACCAGACGCTCTCCTATCTGCTTACGGGACCCTAGGTTGAAGTCCTCAAACTCTATACGTGTGTGAGTCCCACCCACCAACAGAAGACAGTCATCACCAAGATACTTAAGGCCAACTTTGCTGGTTGTCCCATCCTTCTTGATTTTGGGGGTAATTTCACGCACAGCCTTTGCGACTGGTCTAAAAGTTGTGTGTACTTCATCTTCCAACTCAAACTTTTTCTCCTTGAGGGTGGCCAGTAGGTCCCAGACTTTGCCTTGGTCCAGCAGCCAGCCGTTTTCAACCTGTTGATGTATGATACGTGCTACTTGGTGCTCAAGTTCAATGGACTCTTCGCTGAAGCCTCTAAGCTCCACTTGTAGTCGCTTATGGACTTTGCTGAGCAGTTCCACGTCCCGCTTGCAGTATGTACGCATCTCATCTGACAGTTGTGTCCAGTCTGAGTGGTCGCCTTTGGCATAACCCAGAGTGCTGCCCCAAGCGTCAAGGGAATGGCCGTTATCGCGGCTAGGATTAGCAAGTCTTGAAAGTACCAGCGTGTCCTGAAGGCTTGCTCCAGTGTTAGAATCACCACAGCCCCACAGACGATTGAGGACAGGATAGTCAAAATTAATACCGCCGTGTGCATAGTACGTTACTCCTTCTTCGTAGGTGAAATCCTGGAAGTGCTCACTGTACACTCCGTCTACCAGTTGCCCCAAAAGGTGAATCTTAGTTGGGTTGAGACCGTCTGTCTCTATGTCAATGTATGCCTCAGAACTCACCGTCTGTGCCTCCGTCGTCAATTGGTGCAGCACACTCAGTCATACGGTGTGTCGCAGGGTCGTACTTAAGGTAGCAGGCAATGCCTTGGTCGCCAGCCCAGCGGTTCTTAGTGACCACCACCGCCGTTGTGTTGGCAATCTCAGGGTCCTCGTGTTGGCTATCACGCTCTAAGAATATGACAGCATCGGCCAGCTTAGAGATGCCCTTAGACCCCCTCAAGGTGCGGTCACCGGACGTGTGGCACACGAGGTGCATACATATGTCCAGCTCGTTGACCATGCCTACGAGGTCCGTCATTAGCTCGTCGATGCCTGACCAGTCACCTGTCGCTCCCTGTACACTACTCAAGGCAATGTGTAGGTGGTCCAGTACAATCGTGTTGCAGCCCATAGCGTGCTTCATATACCGGATGCGTGCCTTCAAGGTCTCGAGGTTAGAGCCCCAGCCCTTATGGTCCAGCAGTACCATACGGTCACCAGCAGTAGCCAGCTCCCAGTACTTCTTTAGTTCCTCATCCGGTATGGTGTTGAGTTCCTTGTGCAGTGGGCGACCAGCCTTGAAGGACATCCACCCTAGGGTAGTCTTCGCAATACTCTCCTCCAGCATGAGACAGCCAACCACCTCATCCTTGGTGGAAGACACAAGATGGTCCTGAATCTCACGCATGGTCTGAGATTTACCGATACCTGTCTCAGCTGCCCAGATGTTGATTTCCTTCCTACGTTGACCTTGCAGTATGTCATTGAGTCCCTCCCAAGGGTACGGTATAGATGGTGTGTCGCGGTACTTGAGTACTTCGTCCCATGTCTCACTTACCTTCACGATGCCCACAGGCAGGTAGCTCTTAGCTTCCCAGAATGCCTTAGTGAACTCCCGAATCTTACCCTTCTGTAGCATGGCTCCAGCGTCTTTCATGGGCAGGGTCATAATCTTCAGCTTGTTAGGGCTGAACTTGTCCTTGACCTTATCGACTGCCTTCTGGCCCTCTGTGTCCATGTCGAAGCACAGAATGATATTGTCGTACCCTTCGAGGAACTGAATGTTCTCCGATATGTCCCTCTCAGCGGTCTGTGCACCGTCCTTAAGGCTCACTACGTCCCACTTGGCATCAAACATCTCAGCCACGGCTAGGCAGTCTGCCTCACCCTCTGTGATAGTAATGTACTTGCCGTTACCTCGACAGGTGTTCTGTCCGAACAGGCCTGTACCACTACGGTCACCTGACCAGTAGAAGTCCTTAGTAGCACACTTGCGCTGCTTGGTGGCAGTAATCTGCTTGGTCTCAAGGTTGTAGTACGGGTAGTAATGTGACACTAAGTGCCCATCAGCCCCAGGAACCACTGTGACACCGTACTTCTCGCACGTTGCCTTGCTAATCTTGCGGTCCTTAATTGGACCTACTGTTCCAGTCATCTCTAATTTACTCACTCTCTTCGTAGTTGGAACGAAGGACCCCCCGTAGGAGGCCCTCCACGCATCACACTTGTGGCAGTAGGTGTGCCCATCGTCGTAGATAGAGCACGCCGTACTATCACCACAGTCCACACAGGGGTTGTTGTGCTTTACCACTCCTAGAACTCCTCTGGGGTCTCATCAAGGTCATGCTCAGCGAACTCAACCACGCGCACCTTGTTGAGGTAGGTGCCTACACCATGCTGCGGGTGCTTCTGGCCGTCCTTCCACAACAGCCGCACTTTAGAGCCATAAGGCACCTCACCCTGCACAGGGTTGTTGTCCATGTCCAGTACGTCTACCTTGTACTTGGACGCGAACTTACGCTGCGCCTTACCATCGTACTCACGCAGCTTGACACCCATGTCCTCCAGCACAGAGGCCTCCTTAGGCTCCATGTTAATCACCATCGAGTAGCGACCTGTGGATTGCCCGTCGAACACTTCATGCTCATCAAGGTTGCTGAATGCTACGATACCGCTAGTTACTAGTCCAGTCATAATTTATCCCTCCAAACGAGATAATTGAAATTGAGAAGGAGTAAGTAGGATGCCTTCTCTTCACCCTATACCTATATTATACAGGAGTATCGGCCTGTGTCAAGTTTTTATTCCTCGTACCCCCTATCTATTGCTTCCTGTTTCCAGAAGTCACAGGCTGAATCCAGGATTTCAAACTCCCTAGACAGCTCGTCAATCGTAGCACGCAGCCTATCGTTCTCTGCCTCTAGCTCTCGCCGCTGTCTTCGGACTGTGTTTAGATTGGCGTTGGCAACGTCTAGCTCTGCCTGTAGCTCTTTGATGTGAGCCTCCATCCTATGCAGCTCTGATGATTCTCTACCCATCACTCCACCCCCTTGAGTTTCTTGTTAGCCATGCCAACCATTGCTTGAGCGTGCTTCAGCTCTGCCTGTAGCTTGGCGTTCTCTGCCTGTAGCTTGACTACCTTAGAATACAGACGCTCAATACGTTCAGCGTCCGTCATTTCTAACTTGCCTGTGCCTCGTTTAAATACGCTCATCGCTCATCTCCTTGATGGCGTCCGACCACACATCATGGCAGTCATGGTTACGCATTACTAGCTCAGCTATATTTAGCTTTGTCTGTAGCTGCGCAATCTCCACATCACGCCCCTCTACCTTATCCTTCAATTCCAGGATTTCTACTTGTGGACATTTACTCATCGCTTTGTGTACTCCGACATAATTGAGCCTGTCTCTAGGTTAATCAAGCGCCACCGCTCCCCCTCTAGGGCCCCCTCAAGGGACCTGTCCCACTCATCCATAGCCTCACTCATGCTGTTGTAATTACGTGTGACGGGGCGTTTGAGGCCCTCTGCTTGCATCTCGATTCTAATGTGCATCTTACTTCTCCTCCAGTTTCTTTGTTATCCACCGCGCAATAATCCCGTGGCGGCTGTCAGTTGGGTGCAGTCCATCGCTGGTGTCGGCAGTCAGGTAAGGTGCAGACAGGACAGTCACGTTGTTATAGTCCTTTGCTACCGCCTTTGACCACTGACGGGCATCTCGGGTGCGCTGCTCATGTTCAGGTGACAGAGTCACGACGACAGGCAAAACCATCCAGACCTTGCACCCCCTGCCTTCCAGGAATTGCATGTGGTCACGCAGAGATTGTTGGTAGGTCCCCTGTGGTACGCCGTAACCCGCATCATTGGTGCCTAGCCAGTAAATGACTTCCCGCTTGTGGCACGATAGCTGCCTCGGTATGTCTGACTGTGTGAGTAGGCTCCCAGCTTGTGCCACGTTGTTGATATGGAAGTCTACCTTGCTAGACCATGCGCCTGCGTCGGACGACAGGGAATCACCGAACAGGTAATAACTGGTGTCGGCACAGGCTGTCGTTGCTGCTAGGCTAAGTGCTGCTGCTGCTAAGTATTTCATCAGTCCATGCGTCCTATAATGCTGTCGTCACCGTCACTCACCGCCACAATAGCGTACCTGTAGACCAGAAAATCTATCTCATCAGTCAACTTAAACTGTAGCATAGGCTCCATGTCGCTATCTTCCTCGTGCTTAGAGATGTACTTCAGGCCCTCTATATGCCCCCATGAGGCACCGGAGAAGTCCCCCATGCCGTAGCACTCGGTCAGGGTGTCCCATGCCGCCTGAAGGCTCTCAGGCTGTGTTAAGGCTGCCTCTAGTGCAAAGTAAGGCAACAACCCTGCGGCCTCCAGCAACTTAGTCGGTTTGATACCAGTGTAGGCGTCGTTGGGGTCAATCACGACCTCTAGGCCCCCGTTCAGTGTCTTTGTAATGCTCATGCTATCTTCCTCTTAGGTGGATACTCAGTCAGATGGGCATCATACATACCATCTATCACAGTTGCAAGTGTTTTATTCTCCTCAATTGGAACCCAGGATTTCCCATCGTATACACTGTGGACAATACAGGCCGCAGCGTGGATGTCCTCAGATGCTCTAGTGGCGTGGTGGGCCAGTATAGCGTAGGCAGTGAGGCCTCCCTTCGTGATTGCCTTTACTATGCCCTCTAGGTGGTACTGCTGGCCTTTGGTCAACATCTTACCCTGTCCCTTCAACTCAGTAAATATAAAGGTCTTACCCTGCCAGTCTAGGCTAATATCTATGTCGGTGGCACTGCAAAGACCCCACTTAAGGCCCTTAAAGTCTACCAGTTGCGCCGCTCTAGCTCTATTGTGGAAACTACTCATTGCTCTACTTCCTCTCGTCTAATGTGGTACCACTGTGGTACCTCTGTAGTAACTACCCTACTATCCTTTACTCTCCTTTTAAAGGGAAGTTAAGAAATGGTGGGTAGTTACCCCTGTTGTTCTTTCCTTGCGTGTTACTTATGTGTATATAGTATCATGGATTTGCCTCTAGGTCAACCCCCTTACCTCTAATTCAGCATGATAGGCATCTTCGGTGGCCTCCCTGACCGCCTCTTGACTCACATCGTAGCAATATGAGCATAAATCAAGGAATTCTCCTGTTGACTTTTCCTTTTTCTTTACCTCACGCTCGTTTAACAGTGTATCACAGCTCTTACAACGCATCTTTATGCCTCCCCAGGAAAGTTAATTTTGTATATCTCACGTACCTTTTCAGGCTCACGTTGTGCCAGTGCCAGCCAGCGGCCCTGTATGGCCTTCTCAGCCACTTTAAGCAGCTCCTGCATAGTGAGGGCTAGGTACTCCCTCTCGGCTATCTCAGCGGCCATATAGCCCTCGTGGTATTCTGTATTGCTCATTCTGCTGTACTCCCGTACCATTTCATGGGGCTACCCTTTGCAGCCCACTCATCTGCTTTCAAGTTGTAATATACCATATAGGCCAGCGTTGTACTACTGTTTTTACACTCATCTGGCATACATTGTGGCGGTTCTGTGAACTTAAGTGCCTTAATGCCCTCAGGACAGCGTGAGAGGGCCTGTGAGTGCTCCCGCCATGTTTTATGTACCTTAGCGTACCTCTCGGTGTACTCGTCGCTGAGGGCCTCTAGGTGGGCGTACAGCCAACGGTAGTTAGCCACTGATTCACGTGCCCACACAGCACTGGGGTGGTTCTGGTGGGTCACCTTGTATGGCCCACCCTCACCGCATAGGTGGTGCGCCGTAGACAACAGCTGTGCAGTCTCAAGTATCATCTTCACAACGTGCTTGTCACACTGCATCTGTGCCGCCTTAGTGGGGCACTTGGCCAGGAAAAAGACATTCATTCTACTACCCTCTGTTCCATTTTTCGGGGTCAAATACCACCAGCGTTTCAGCACCATCGTACTCACGAACCTGATACAGGTCACCAGCGGCCACCTCTACCACGTAGCAGTCACGCAGACCGCCAGTGTAGCACCCTTCCCATTTGTCTTCAGCGTACGCTATAGCCCCACTGAAGTCCTCTGCTTCGACCAGTGCTACCAGCCCCGCATCAGTGGCGCAGCCGTCCCACTCAGTGTTCCAAGTGGACCAGCCTGCGCCGAACCCCGCACTTACCAGTACTTTTGTAGTCATTGCTCTATTCTCCCCTTGTGCTTCACATGGCCACGCTTGGCCTTCTGCTTCCTATCCACGAACGTATGCGCCATGTTAAACGTACGGGCGTGCTTAGCCACTAGGTTGCGCTGCTTGTCCTGCTGTTTACGCTTGTGTCCCACTGTATAACTCCTTCATTCTCGCTATTGAAACCTCCGCAGGTGTGCCGAGGAAGTCTATCCTATTTAACAACCACTGAACTTCATCCTCTGTGAGGTCTGTGCGTGCCTCTAGTGTGTCTAGACAGGCGGCTGTATTAATCCACTCGTAAGCCTCTAGGCGTTTACGGTTCATCGTGTAGGGTACTCCCATGTTGCGTCTGTGCTGTGTGTTATCTGTGTGCAGCCTCCTGTGAGCACGATTAGTGCCATGCACCCGAGGAACACTAACATAAGTACTGCGTTATGTCTAGGCCTCACTTTGTAGCCTCCCGTATAGCGATGATTGTAACCACTGTCGCCAGTGTGGGCAGGGGCCATATAAAGGCACAAATAATAATGCCTACTATTATCAGCCCCAGTACATTGTACGCCATGTTTCTACTCACTGTCTAAACCTCCATTTCAATTTGAGTTTGGATTATGGGGGCTTCTAACTGTGATGTCAACCCCCATTGTGACATTATTTCGCCCCTGTTCGCCTCATAGATGGCCTGTGCGAACCCTCGCGGAGTGAGGCTACGGATGTACTTTGTACGTGCCGACTTACCGCCCAGCTTCGTATGCCCAGGAAAATCCTTTCCTAGTGGCTCAATGGCCTTTGACATTGGGAACTTGAACCCATTGCCACACCATGCACCTGTTTTTTTGTTGTACCTGTCTATGTCTGGTATCACCTCAGGGAATTCAGGGTGAGGCCCTGCTGGACAGTAGCCAGCGAAGTGCCACGGATGCCAGTAGTGGTCCGGTTTACGCCACATGGTAGCGAGGACCGACACAGGATTTTCTACCATGTACGGACAGCCGAACTTCTCTGCTAGGCGTGCCATCTGTACGGCCTCCTGCTGAAAGTTAGGATTGACTGCTGCCTTCTTTGCGAAGTGTGCCGCACCACTGACAGCCAAATCTGTACATGGTGCGAAGGATACCACTAGTGAGGGTTCGGGCATACCATTAGCGTATAGCATGGCGCGTATGTCCGCTACAGCACCATACTGGGATAGGTCATAGTTTAGCACTGTATGGCCCTCTACAGGCTCTCTGTGCGCCTCACTGTGGTCAGTATCATCGTAGTCTACTGACACGACGTTAAAGCCACCATCGTCTAGCCACGGCTGCACTGCGTAGGAGCTGCTATTGAATAAAAATAGTACTGTTGGCTTGTTCATTTTGTTTTCTCCATGACATAGGTTCCAGCCCTACGTGGGTGCTGGCGTAGGCTGTAGCGGCCTTTCAAGTAAGCAGAGCATGCCGCCTGCACCCTGTTGTAGTCTTTCTGTGGAAGTGTGAACCATTCCCCCACGCGCATAGACTCGAATTTGTCTTTCCATGAACTAGTATTGCTGTGTCGCCCTTTGGGCGCGGGTGTTTTTTGTATTTCAAAATGTTTCATTCTTCTGTACTCCAGTCGTTAATTTCATCCCAAAAAGAATCTGGCACTTGTTCTGCTATACACTCATCACACAGCCAGCCACAAATGGGGTCTTTGTCGCACGGTTTCCCGCACTCCTCACAATTACCTTGTTTCATAATGTATATACCTTCCTGTTAGTCATGTAAGCAAATTCAGAGCCACCATACGGCTCTAGTGTGTCCTTGTCAACAAATGTTTCGTGCTTATACGGATTATATGTGACCTCAATCCCAGGAAAATACCCCTCTCTGCCAGTGTGTACCAGTGTGCCTACTATTCCGGCGTGTACGTTCTTACGCCTCTCCCGTAGTACCCGCTGGCGTCCAGCCTGTGATACTTTGCCAGTGGCGTCCTGTAGCAGCACTGTGGGGCTGTGGCCTATCACTAAGCCCTTCTGTGGGCCTTCTAAGGCCTTAATACTCCAGACCTGCTTATGTAAGTTGTAGTACACGAATACTCTCACAATTTTCTCCCGATGGCACATAACCATGTAATGATAGGCCACGCTATTGTGGCTAGTCCTATGATGCACAGTGTGCCTATGATGCACAGCACGTTAGTACCCTCCCGTTGTCCGTACTTTAAGCGTGGCTGTGTCAGCTGTGTACGTGATACCCTCACGCACTAGGCCAGCCACTACCTCACATAATTCGCCTATGGTGCTACACTGTATCCAGTTATCCATTACGCTACACTCGCTATTACGTCGTTAGCAGCACCCTTACGGGTACCATGTACAGTGAACCCCACTATGTCCTTTCGCCCACTACGCTGGCACAGCTGGCACGTAGCACATGATACAGCCTCCGTGTACTCCGCTGGACAGCGTACTATAGTGCCCTCTCGCCTACCATCGGTGCGCCAGAAATCCTCCGGCACAATGGTAACCCGTGGCTGTCCGTGGGTGGCCTCTAGCGCCTCTTGTGGGCTATTGTGGCTCACATTAATGGTAAACCCTACTCGGTTAGCACTAGCTACTGCCTCGCGGTTCTGTGGCTTATCCATCGTATAGTGCGTATAGGTGAATCCGCGCTTGCCTGTATTGGCAGCTGCTAATTCCCATAGCTTACGGTCATCTATCATGCCGTGGCTGTCCTGAGGCAGGTCACCCGCCACGTTGTGCCGCCACAGCTGGCCCTCTGGTAGCTTGCGGATACCCTGTAGAAAGTCACCCCACTCCACTCCACGCTCACCGCTGTCTACCTTATCCCAATTCATACGGGTGTAGTACCCAGCCTCCGCGTAGCAGCCCCCCTTGCCCGATAGTGGGCACTCGGTGGGGCATGTGCTACGTGGTGACGTAGTGGTGGGTATAGGTCCAGTCTTAGCGTTACTGGACTTACGGACTAATTGTATGTTCATGCTACTACCCTCTCAATGATAATGTGGTTATGGTCATACTGGACGGAAACACTCTCGCTACCTTTCGCCCACTTAGTTATCCTTTTAGACTCGAGGTCAATGACGCCGCCTTTCGAGGCTGTGACCTTTCGTGTCTTACCTACAGTATCTGGCAGGGCCTTCATTAGGATAATAGTATCTAGTGTGTAGTCTACAGTGTATCTACTTCCACCGTGCCATCCTACGGCGCTAAGGCCCTCCAAAAATATGCGGTGGCCCTTCGTGGTCGGTGCTATTACTGTGTTAGTTTTCATCTGTTTATTACTCCTAGTAAAGGTCTAGTGTGTCATTGTCGTAGCGGTCAAACCATACATCCTGTACGGCCTGTTCGCGGTCTATTGTAGCCTGTAGCTCGAGGGTATCCACCCGTTCGTAGTCTCCCGCCTCCCGAGCTGCTGCTATCAGTATGCTGTATTCCTGCTGTGTCAGTGTCATAGTGCTATGCCTCGCCACGGTGGGCTGTGATTTCAATGTCGCCCATTATAGGGGTATGGCCACAGTTGTCAACGTGGATACCCATCATTTGTACTTATAGTGCATATCCATATGGTGAATGGCACATGTGTTGACTCGAGGGGGTCATGTGTGCTAACCACATGTGCGCGCATAGGTAATAGGTGACGCCACCCTACTAACACAGCTGTGCTACTACTGTCAACCCTTGTGTTCTACTGTGTACTGTGCTAGGTAAGGCAGCATAGTGGTACCCACACTGGCCCACACTTGTCTACCTTTGTCAACATAATTATTCACTTGACACTTGGGTACGGTGTGTGCTAGGGGTGTGCAAATAGTTGCATAGGGGCAGCACACCAGTGGCCTTGTGTCAACCCTGTGCATCCATGTGTGTAGCTTGGGGCGACATGTAGCCTCAGGCGACAGGCCGGGTTTAGGCGGGCCCGAGGGGTCTTGTGTATATTTAATTTTTAGTGGTAGCCACCTCTCCACTTAAAAGGCCAAATTAAAAAGAGGTATTCCCTGGGGTTATATCTCTATGTAGCCTCCTGATTTAATTGAGGATTCTTATGTACCTCCCTGGGACTCCTGGCGGGCACCGGAGGGGGGCTTAAGGCACACTTGAGGGGGTCTTATGTGGCCATTAGTAGAAAGTTAAGATAATGCTTGACATTTGGTTGAAAATATGATACTATATAGGTATATAATGTATACACAGTTGTTTAGTCTTAGAGAGGTTCTTACATTCCCTCTCAACCTAAACGGTTGCTCGGTCATACGAACTGCCTTAAGTAAAGGCATCAACTATCCACACATATTGGATACTACCCACCTTTACTTAACAACACTACCAAATAAACCCACATATGAAGTGCCTACTAAGTAGTACATATCACCACTTATGTAGGTATTTTGCCTCACTTAGAGGCCGCTAAGGCTCATGTTCCTCCGTTTAATGGGAAAAGGAAAAGTAAAATGCCAACTAAACCAAGTGGTAACCCTACGGGGCGTCCTAAGGCAAAGAAGAACCCTGTAGGGCGGCCTAAGGGTGAAGGTACGGTGATGAAGGAGTATAGGCAGCGAATGCTTAACTCCCCTAAGAGCCGTAAGGTACTAGATTCCATCCTAAACGCTGCCTTAGACAACGACCATAAGAATCAGGCAGCAGCTTGGAAGATAGTGGTTGACCGTATAATGCCTGTAAGTGCCTTTGACAAGTTAGCGGGTGCTGATAAGGGCCGTAACGCCATCCAAATCAACATTTCGGGTGTTCCTGGGGTCGATGTGTCACCCATAGGTGGCGAAAGTGACCTAGAGGGCGATTATGAGTCTCTAGATGAGTGATTTTAACGTAGAGTTGCTCCCTTGGCAGCAAGAGGTGTGGAACGATGGAACTAGATTCAAAGTCATTGCGGCGGGTCGTCGTTGTGGCAAGACGCGCTATGCTGCTTACAGACTGCTTATTGAGGCCTTACAATGCACCAAGGCAGATAGTCACGTCTTTTATGTTGCTGAGACTCAGGGGCAGGCCAGAGATGTACTATGGAGCACCCTGCTGGACATTGGGGGAGACCTCATAGCGAAGGCCCACATTAACAACCTACAGTTGACCCTCATAAATGGTGCTAAGATAAGCCTAAAGGGCTCAGACCGCCCGGATACCATGCGCGGTGTTAGCCTTAAGTTTGTAGTGTTGGATGAGTTCGGTGGCATGAAGAGTGAGGTATGGGAAGAGGTACTTAGACCTGCCTTGACGGACCAGAAGGGCTCAGCTGTGTTCATAGGCACCCCTCAGGGAAGGAACCACTTTTGGGAGCTGTATCAGTACGGAGAAGTTGGAGATGACCCAGAGTGGAAATCGTGGCACCTCACCTCATACGACAATCCGTTGTTGGACCCGAGTGAGATTGAAGCAGCTAAACGCTCTCAGTCGTCTTTTGCCTTTAGGCAGGAGTTTATGGCCAGTTTTGAGGCCCGAGAGTCCCAGTTGTTCAAAGAAGAGTGGCTCAAGTTCGCAGAAGAGACCCCCAGTGGCCTAGAGTACTACATCACAGTAGACCCTGCTGGTTTTGAGCAGGTAGGTAACGCGAAGTCTAAGAGTCGCCTAGATAACACGGCCATATGTGTCAACGGAGTGAATCAGGCGGGCGATTGGTTCATCGAAGACATCATCTATGGGCGCTGGGACCTCGCAGAGACCGCTAGGCGCATCTTTGAGGCCGTTGCACACTACAGACCTACTAAGGTAGGGATTGAGAAAGGAATCGCTCAGCAGGCCATTATGTCCCCTCTGAGCGACCTTATGAGGAAGAGGAACCGCTACTTTCGGGTTGAGATGCTGTCCCACGGGAACAAGAAAAAGACAGACAGGGTGGTATGGGCCCTACAGGGGCGCTTTGAGCACAAGAGAATCACCCTGAAGGTAGGTGACTGGAACTCTAGACTGCTAGATGAGATTTTCCAGTTCCCCTCCAAATTAACACATGATGATTTGGTAGATTCGCTTGCATATCAAGACCAGATAGTGGATGTGGCGTACGCTAGTGCCTTAGATGGCATGGATGATGATTGGTCACCTATTGATGACCTCACGGGATATTAAAGATGCCTTTTACAGAGCAATTTAGGACATTACAGAGCGGTGACCCTGTACAGGTGACTCTACAGGACTCAAGCATCCTTAACGGCAACATTCGCCGTTTAGTGGCTGATGAGACCCTTATTTTAACCACCCCTCTTAATGAGAACGACCCTGATTTACAGACCATACACTATATTCAAGATTATGTGTCGATGGTCTCCCCTGTTCCCGCCCCTGTAGTGGCGCAGTATGCTGGTATACCGCCTTCGACACAGGTACGGGTTAAGTTCCGCGCCCAAGACGCATCAGACCTCACAGGTGTCCTCACAGGGATAGACACCATCTCAGGCACCATACAGGTCACTGTGGGTACTGATGTGTACGTCTGCAAAGACTTCTGGTGGTTTGAGATACTCTGATAACAACACCCTAAAGGATACAACAATAGTCACTCAGTGGAGAAT
>Ga0213869_10001600_pt1 | contig 16675 bp, 16 predicted proteins | sample PICome_10_FD_160083 | JGI IMG/M metagenome (GOLD analysis project Ga0213869, IMG submission 160083) | Coastal seawater microbial communities near Pivers Island, North Carolina, United States - PICO132 | ecosystem: Environmental > Aquatic > Marine > Coastal | place: USA: North Carolina...
AACAAAAAATATAGTTATCACTACAGACAAAGCCATTTATCTCAAAAATGAAGAAAAAATATTTACAACTGGTAATTCAAAAGCTTTTAATGATGATAACACTATTACCGCATCTAATCTAGAGTACGACAAAATTAAAAATATTTTTGAAGCAAAAAAAAACGCAGTAGCTAATGATTTTAAAAAAGACGTAACTATTTATGCTGATGAAATCTCCTACTTAAAAAATGAAAATAAAATTTTTACAAAAGGTAAAACAAAAGCTTTAATTGAAAATAAATATAAATTTAATTCTGAAGACGTATCTTATTATAGAAATTTAGGTGATTTAATTTCTCAAAAAAAATCCACTGTAGAAGATGATAGTGGAAATATTTATAAGCTCACAAACTTTACATACAATACTAATGAAAAACTACTTAAGGGCAAAGAAGTTGAAGTTTTAGCAAAAGTTGAGGAAAACAAAATTGACCAATATTATTTTTCAGAAGGATTTTTTAATTTTAGAGATAAAAGCCATTTAGCTAAAGAAACTAAAATTAATACTCATAAAGATGTGTTTGGTGACAAAAATCAAGATCCAAGGATATATGGCTCATCATCATTGAGTGATCAAAACAAAACTGTTGTAAATAATGCAATTTTTACTAGCTGTAAGTTAAATGACAATTGTCCTCCTTGGAGCATAAAAGCAGAAAAAATAACACATGATAAAATCAAGAAAGATATGATTTATAAAAATGCAATTCTAAAAATTTATGATGTGCCTGTTTTATATTTTCCAAAGTTTTTCCACCCAGATCCATCAGTAAAAAGAAGGAGTGGATTTTTACAACCTCAATTTAATAATTCAGAAACTTTAGGCTCATCATTATATGTTCCCTATTTTAAAACTTTAGGTCCTAACAAAGATTTAACAATTAAACCAACAATTTTTGAAAAATTTTCAAAATTTGAAAAAGATAAATATATCTTACAAAGTGAATTTAGAAAAAAAGAAAAAAATTCTTCTCTTATAGCGGATATTGCTTTTGTAAGAGATTACAAATCAGCAACAGATAATAAAACTAAAAATATTAATCACTTATTTTTAAACTATACAAATGATTTAAAAATTCCAAATTATTTAGAGAGTAGATTTGATGCTCAAGTTGAAAAGGTCACTAACGATACATATCTAAAAGTTTTCCAAAGTAATTTATTTGACACACCTGTAATGCCAGGAAGTCAAACAACAATGAATTCAAGCGTAAAGTTGTACCTTGAAAAAGAAGATCAAAACTTAACAACTGGTATTGAGGTCTATGAAAAATTAGGAACAAAACATAGTGACAGATATCAATATACTTTGCCTTACTATGATTTTTCTAAAAATTTAAATTCACTAATTGACGATAAGTCAATAAATGGTTCTCTAAACTTCTATTCTACCGGAACCAACAAACTTATAAATACAAATAATTTAAGAACGACTATTGTGAATGACTTCAACTATAGCTCAAACGACTTTGTAACAAAATTAGGATTTAAAAATAATTTTGACTTATATTTTAAAAATTTAAATGCAGTTGGAAAAAATGACACAATATATACATCAGATGCGCAAATAGATGGGATGAGCATTTTTAAAATTGATTCATCCTTTCCACTATTAAAATCAAATAATGTAACTAAAGAGACACTTACACCAAAAATTTCTCTAAGAGTAAATCCAGGTAATAATATGGATGATTATAGTAGTAGATCAGCTAATATAAACGCAAATAATGTATTTAATGTAAATAGACTTGGAATATCAAATGATTTTGAGGCAGGTAGATCTCTTACATTTGGTTTAAATTATAAATTTGATCAATTAGAAAAAAATCAAACAAAGGATTCTAAAGATAAATATTTAGAACTAAAATTTGCAACAGTAATAAGAGATCAAAGTGAAAATGATATTCCAATAAGTTCAACAATTAATAAAAAAAATTCAGATCTATTTGGATCTATCAATTACCATTTACTTGATAATATTGATTTAAATTATAATTTTTCATTAGATAATGACATGGAAACTATAAATTCTAATTCAATAAAAACTGGAATTTCTATAAATAATTTTATAACTACTTTTAATTTTATTGAGCAAAGGAATGAAATTGGATCAACTCATTTACTTTCAAATGTCACAGAATATCAAATTAACAATGGTACTTCTTTGAAATTTTCAACAAGAAGAAATAAAAAGATTAATCTAACAGAGTACTATAATCTTAGCTATGAGTATAAAAATGATTGTCTAACTGCAGCCTTGAGATTTAATAAAAGCTTCTATCAGGATAATGACTTAAAACCTACTGAAAATCTATTTTTTTCAATAACTTTAATTCCTCTAACTACTTACGAAAGAGAAGTTTATAATAAATCATCTGGCCAAAGTGGTTTAAAGGGATGGTTTAGATAAATGGTAAAAAATAAATTTTTAACATTTTTGACACTCATTTTCTTTTTTTTTAATACAAGCTTAAACAGTCAAGAGAATAAGATATTAGTAAAAATTGAAAATCAAATAATTACCAGCTTAGATGTAAATAATGAGTATAAATACTTAGTCGCATTAAACCCAAGTATAAAAAATTCCAAAAAAGAAGATATCATCAAACTTTCAAAAAGATCCATTATACAAGAAAAAATAAAAAAAATCGAAATAGAAAAAAATTTTAATGACCCAAAGCTACCAAAAGAATACTTTGAGCAAATTTTACAAAATGTTTATTTAAGAATTGGTCTCACTAATCTAGATGATTTTAAAAAATATTTAATTAATAACAATATAAATTATGAAAATGTAAAAAATAAACTTGAAATTGAAGCTCTATGGAATGAATTAATTTTAATTAAATTTTCAAAAAAAGTTAAAATAAATGAAGAAAAATTGAGAGATAGAATAAAAAATAATAATAATTTTTTAAAATCATATTTGTTGTCTGAAATTTCTTTTGAAGTTTCAAATCTAAAGGAATTAGATAATAAATTTCAAGAAATCAGCAATGCTATTAGTGACAAGGGTTTTGATTTCGCAGCCCTCAAATATAGTATCTCTCCAACATCCAATCTTGGAGGTAAGCTAGATTGGATTAATGAAAATTCACTTAACAAAAGTATTAGATCTGCAATTAATGGTCTTAAAATTAATGATTTTACAAAACCTATAAGTGTGCCAGGAGGTTTTTTAATATTACAGGTTAACGACATAAAAAATACTAAAATTAAAATTGATATTGAGAAAGAATTTAAAAAATTAGTAAATTATGAGAAAAATAATCAATTAAATCAATATTCAAAAATTTATTTCAATAAAGTTAAAAAAGATTTAGAAATCAGTGAATTATAAACCAATAATTATTGTAGCCGGAGAGCCCAATAGTATTTTTTTTGAACTTTTTTTTAAAGTTATAAAAAAGAAAATTAAATCACCTATTATTTTAATTGCATCAAAAAAATTAATTACAAAACAAGCTAAAATATTAAAAAATAAAATTAGTTACAATATTATTAATGAATTTGAAGTCATTAAAAAAAAAAATAATTTAAAAAAAATAAACTTAATAGATGTTGATTTTAAGCAATCTTCTGGATTTAGCAAAATTACGCCTAAATCAAATCAATATATTGATACTTGTTTTGATATAGCAATTAAATTACTTAAAAATAATGTAAGTAGCAAATTTATTAATGGACCTATTTCTAAGAAAACTTTTTTAAAAAAAAAATTTAATGGAATTACAGAGTATATTGCAGATAAAACAAATACAAAAAAATTTGCAATGATAATTTATAATAAAAACCTTTCGGTTTGTCCTTTGACCACTCATCTTCCAATTAAACTTGTTTCTAAAAATATTGATAAATTAGAAATAATTAATAAAGTAAAGCTTATAGATAACTTTTGGAAAAAAAAATTTAATAAAAAAGTAAAAATTGGTGTCACAGGATTAAATCCACATTGTGAAAGTATTGATAGTTTTAATGAGGATAAAAAAATTATTTTACCTACAATTAAAAAATTAAAAAAACTTAAGTATAATATTGAAGGGCCCTTAGCTGCAGATACTATTTTTTTAAAAAATAATAGAAAAAAATTTAATTTAATAATTGGGATGTATCACGACCAAGTATTAACTCCAGTCAAAACTCTTTTTGAATATGATGCAATTAATATTACCATAGGTCTTCCTTTTATAAGAGTTTCTCCTGATCATGGTCCTAATGAGGCTATGCTTGGTAAAAATAAATCTAACTATTTAAGTTTACTTAAAGCAATAAAATTCTTAGACTTTTAAGTGGTTAAAGCAAAAAAAAGTTTAGGTCAAAATTTCTTAATTGATAAAAATATAATTGATAAAATAATTAATACTGTATCAATTACTGATAATGAAATTTTAGAAGTTGGCCCTGGTACAGGAAATCTAACTAAAGAAATTTTAAGAAACAATCCTAGCAAACTGTATCTTGTTGAAAAAGATTCTTTTTTAGCGGAGTCTTTAAAAGAAATAATTGACGAAAGAGTTAAAATTTTTAATGAAGATATTCTTAAATTCGATGAAAAATCATTATCTAAAAATAAAATTATAGTATTTGGAAACTTACCATACAACGTTTCAACAGAAATATTAAGTTCATGGATTACTAATTTAAAAGATGATTATTGGTTTTCTGATCTTATTTTAATGTTTCAAAAAGAAGTGGCAGATAGAATTATAGCTCAATTTAATACCTCTGCTTATGGAAGATTGTCAATTTTAGCCAACTGGAGGCTTAACATAAATAAAATTTGTGATATTTCGCCTGATAGTTTTTCACCAAGACCTAAAATACAAAGCTCTTTAATTCACTTTACTCCTAAAAAAAAATTTGCTGAAATAAAAAATCCTAAAAATTTAGAAAAAATTACAAGAATCTTTTTTAGTCATAGAAGAAAAATGTTAAAAAAACCATTTAATCAAATATTTAATGGAAATACTGATTTACTTGATAAATTTAATTTAGATCTAAATTTAAGACCTCAAAACTTAGATTTTGATACTTATTACAAACTAACAATTGAGTATGAAAAATTAGGAAGTTAATTTTTCAACATGATTTCGAATATATTCCAAATCATAATCTTTAGATCCATTAGAAATTTCAGCATCAATTAAATTAGTAATTTTAGAATAGCAATTTTGTAAATCATCATTAATAACTACATAATCATAATTTATCCAATGAAGAACATCTCTTCCAAATTGTTTCATTCTTTCTTCAACAATTAATTTATCTTTCATGTCTCTATTAGACAATCTCTCAAATAAAACTTCTTTGCTTGGAGGTAAAATGAAAAATGTTACTAACTTATAATCTAGCTTTTTATTTTTAATCTGATCAGCGCCTTGCCAATCAATATCAAATAAAACATTTTTACCTTTATTTAATCTATCAATGACAGGTGTTCTGGTCGTTCCATAAAAGTTATTAAATACTTTCGCATATTCAAGAAATTCTTGATTTTTGATTAATCTTTTAAACTGATCTTCATTGACAAAATAATAGTCTTTATTATTTATTTCATTTGGTCTTGGCTGACGAGTTGTATGTGAAATTGAGATTTCATAGTTATCTATTTTAGATAACATTTTAACTAATGTGGTTTTACCCGCTCCTGATGGAGAGGATAAAACAATCATTAACCCATCATTTTCTGAGGGCATTTAAACTATTAGTTCGCTTTTCCTTCGATAAACTTAACTGCATCTCCAACAGTTAAAATTTTCTCAGCTTCGCTATCTGAAATTTCAGATCCAAATTCTTCTTCAAAAGCCATCACTAATTCAACTGTATCTAAACTATCAGCACCTAAATCATCTATAAAACTAGACTCTTCAGTTACTTTTGCTTCATCGATACCTAAGTGATCAGCTACAATTTTTTTTACTTTGCTTGAAACGTCTTCTGACATATTGATCCTTTTTAGTTATAGATTCTTAATAGTTTAAAAAGCTATTTTGTCAAGCCATATACATGCCCCCATTAACATGCAATGTTTCGCCATTAATATAATTAGAATGATCTGAACTTAAAAATAATACAGCATTTGCAATATCCTCTGGTTCACCAAGCCGAGCTGATGGTATCTTTGATATAATAACTTCTTTGAATTTATCATCAATTTTGTCTGTCATTGCTGTTTTGATAAATCCTGGCGAAATACAATTTATATTGATATTTTTCTTAGCGTATTCTATTGCAAGACTTTTTGACATAGCAACAATACCAGCTTTTGATGCAGTATAATTAGCTTGCCCTAAATTGCCAGTGTGGCCAACAACCGATGTAATATTCACAATTTTTCCTGATTTATTTTTTAGCATTTTTTTTATGGCAAATTTACTCATTAAGAAAGTTGAAGTTAAATTAATATTTATAACTTTTTGCCATTCATCCAAGCTCATTCTAATTGCAAGATTATCTTGAGTTATTCCAGCATTATTTACAATTCCATCTAAACTCCCACCTAATTCACTTGTGGCATTTTCAATAAATTCTTCGATTTTGTCACTTTGAGATATATCAAATTTTAATATTTTAATACCTTCAAAATTTTTTTTAAGTTCTTCTAGTTTTTCACTTCTAGTTCCAGAAGCTAGAATATTAGCACCTGCTTCATTTAGTTTTTTAATTATAGCATTGCCTATTCCACCTGACGCACCAGTAACAATAATATTTTTTTTTTCTAAATTGCTCATATTTTTAAACCCTCAATATCTCCTTGATTATTAATAGTATCTATTTTTACTTCTTTACTAATTCTTTTAACTAAGCCTGACAAAACTTTACCTGGTCCTATTTCAATAAAATGATTTATATCATTATTTATCATATTAATCACACTCTCTCTCCATCTAACTCTATTTTCAATTTGTTTTACTAGCAGCTTCTTAAGTTCATCAGTATTAGATATTTCTTTCGCTGTAACATTCGAGATCAGTTTATTCTCACCTTCAATAAAATTTAATTTATTTAATTCATTACTCATTATATTTGTGGCCTTATTCATTAAACTGCAGTGAAAAGGTGCACTTACTGGTAGTTTTATATTTTTAATAGTATTTTCTTTTAAAATTAAAATTAATTGATCTAAATCACCTGTTTTACCACTTAATACGATCTGACCTTCAGAATTATCATTTGCAATTTGAACACTTATATTTTGCTCATTATCTTTTAGAATTTTTTCTATTATCTCAACTGTTGAGCCTAATACTGCAACCATACCACCCTCACCTTTAGGAACTGAGTTCTGCATAGCATCTCCTCTTATTCTTAAAATTTTTAAAGTATCTGAAAAATTTAAGTAGCCAGCACACGATAAAGCAGAATATTCACCTAAGGAATGTCCTGCAAAATATTTTGCTTTACTTAAATCAATATTAAATTCTTTTTTTATTATATTGTAAATTGAATAGCTGATTAAAAATATTGCTGGCTGAGTATTTACGGTTAAGTCTAATTCTTCTTTTGGGCCTTCCAGTATAAGCTTAGATATTGAAAAATTTAATGTATCATCAGCCTCTTTAAAGAGGTTTTTAACAAGATCAAACTTGTCGTAGAATTCCTTTCCCATACCAATCATTTGTGAACCTTGACCTGGAAAAATTACTGAAAACATATAAAAAAAACTATAAATTTTGCCTTTTTAACTATTGTAATTGAACATTTATAATAGTATATCCTCACTTTTTATTAAAGAACTTAAATGAATTTATACGAACATACTATTATAGCTAGACAAGACACTTCACCAAGTGAAATTAAGCAATTAACAGAAAAATATTCTAAAATTGTTGAAAAAAATGAAGGTGAGATTGTTAAAACTGAAAATTGGGGTTTGCTAAATTTATCCTACTTAATTAAAAAAAATAAAAAAGGTAGTTACATTCACTTTAAAATTAAAGGTAAAGGTAATGTAATCGATGAATTAGAAAAAAATGAAGCAATTGATAAAAAATTATTAAGATACTTAACTGTTAGAGTGAAAAAATTTGATCTTGAGGCTAATTACTTTGCTAAAAGAGAAGATGATGACAAAAAAGAAAGTTATAAAAACTAATTATGCCAAAAAGACAAAGTGGAAATAAAAAAGGTAAACAAAGTAATTTTGCAAAATTAAGTATTTTTCAACCAAATAAATATAAATTCAAAAAAACTTGTCCCCTTTCAGGAAAAGGTGCTCCAGCTGTTGATTATAAAAATGTAAGACTTTTAAAAAAATATATGTCTGAAAATGGAAAAATTTTACCATCAAGAATTACAAATGTTTCACAAAAGAAACAAAGAGAATTATCTTTATCAATTAAAAGAGCAAGAAATTTAGCATTAATATAGCATGAAAGTTATTTTACTAGAAAACGTAAAAAGAATTGGTTCTATTGGTGAAGTGATAGAAGTTAAAAGAGGTTATGCTAGAAATTTTTTAATCGCTAACAAAAAAGCATTATATGCTTCAAAAGAAAATATTTCAGAAGTAGAAAAAATTAAAGCTGATTTATCTAAAAAAGATAATGAAAAGAAAAAAGAAGCTACGCAAATTTCAGAACAAATTAATGGTAAAGAGTATTCAGTAAAAAAACTAAGTACTGAAAATAATGAATTATATGGTTCAGTTAAACCAACTGAGATAGCAAAATTAATTCAGGAAGAAAATAAAATTGATATCAAACCTTCAATGATACAACCAGTTGAAGAAATTAAAGCTTTAGGGAAGTTTAAAGTAAAAGTTTCTTTACACTCAGAAGTTGATGCTGAAATTACAATTAATGTTTCATCAGCTGATACAATCCAATAATTATACATTCTTTTCCCCAACAGTTATTAGTAATTTTATTTAAAAAATAATTCTGTAAATTAATATTTATGGAAAATAATTTAAGCCTTGTTAAGGATCAATTCAAAGAATTGCCAAATAATATAGAAGCAGAACAAGCAGTAATTGGATCAATACTGGTTAGTAACGATATCTTTGATGAAATTAGTACAATTATTTCGAGTGTTAACTTTTATGACCCAATGCATCAAAAAATTTTTGAGGCCATTGAAAGTTTAGTTTATAAAGGAATGCTTGCAAATCCAATTACGCTTAAAAATTATTTTGAAGATGAAAAAGATGATTTAAACGTTCCTGATTATTTAGTTAAGATTACTAAATTTTCTACATCTGTACGTCAGGCAGTTGAATACTCCAAAATAATTTATGACATGTTTGTCAGACGTGAATTAATCAAAATTTCGGAACAAACAATCGATAGTGCAAAATTAAATGAACTAGATACTAATGGCCAAACTATTATTGAAAATTCAGAAAGATTATTATTTGATTTAGCAGAAAAGGGTTCTTTTAATTCATCATTAATTAAATTTGATGAAGCCATGAAACAAACAATTGAAATGGCGTCTGCTGCATACAAAAATGAAGAAGGTATTGTGGGTGTACCCACTGGACTTAGAGATTTAGATGATAAACTTGGAGGTCTTCACCAGTCAGATTTAATCATTATTGCTGGACGTCCCTCTATGGGTAAAACATCTCTTGCAACAAATATTGCTTTTAATGCTGCGCAAAAATTACAAGATAGTGGAAAAAAATCTTCTATCGCTTTCTTTTCATTGGAAATGTCATCTGAACAATTATCTACTAGGATTATTTCAGAGCAAGCAAGAATTAGCTCGAATGATATTAGAAGAGGAAGAATTTCAGATGAACAGTTTGATAAATTTTTAGAAACCTCAAAAAATATAGCTGAACTTCCATTATATATTGACGAAACACCAGCAATTAGTATTGCTGCAATGAGTAACAGGGCCAGACGTATAAAAAGGTTATTTGGTCTAGATATGGTTGTAGTTGATTATATTCAGTTAATGAGAGGAACGACATTTAACAAAGACGGCAGAGTTCAAGAGATTTCACAAATTACTCAAGGATTAAAAGCAATTGCAAAAGAGCTAGCTGTTCCAGTTGTGGCTCTATCTCAACTTTCAAGACAAGTTGAGCAAAGAGATGACCATAAACCTCAGTTGGCTGACTTAAGAGAGTCTGGTTCAATTGAGCAGGATGCTGATGTAGTAATGTTTGTTTACAGAGAAGGATACTACCTTTCAAGAAAAGAACCAAGAGAGGCAACCGTTGAACATGCTGAATGGCAAGCAAAAATGAATGAAGTCGCTCACTTAGCTCAAATTATAATTGGGAAACAACGACACGGGCCAATAGGTAATGTAACTCTTGAGTTTGAAGAGAGATTCACTAAATTTAAAGATACTCAAATTAATTAAATTCCAATATAAAAGGGCTAATGTTTGCTCAATTATATCATAATGGAGTTCTAAAAAACCCAAAAACTGTTTTTGTATTATTAATTATTGCAATACTTAGCTTTGGTTATTATTCCAAAGATTTTAGATTAGATGCTTCTTCAGAAACATTGTTAATAGAAGGTGATCCCGACTTAGCATACTTGAAAGAGGTAACTGAGAGATATGGTTCAAAAGACTTCTTAATTCTCACTTATACTCCAAATGAAGGGATGGTAACTGATAACTCAATAAATAATCTTTTAAGTTTAAAATATAAAATTCAAAGTCTAAAATGGGTACATAGTGTCATCACACTTTTAGATATACCTCTTTTAAATAATTCAGACGCACCGTTACAAGAAAGACTCGAAAGTTTTAAAACTCTTAAAGATGAGGAAGTGGATAAAAATCGTGGCTTTAAAGAAATTCTAAACAGTCCTGTTTTTAGAAATTTTGTAATTAGCGAAGATGGGAATACTAGTGGAATTATTGTTAATATTAAAGGAAACGAAAAATTAAAAGATATAGAAAATTTATCAAAAGAAGAAATTGAAACTTATAAAGACAAAATAAAGAAACAAAATCATGAAAATATATTAGAGATTAGACAGGTTATTCAAAGCTATGCTGATGTGGGTAAAATCTATCTTGGTGGAATTCCTATGATAGCTGATGACATGATGACTTTCATTAAAAGTGATATTGTGGTTTTTGGCATAGGAGTTCTTTTATTTATTATTGCAACTTTATGGTTTGTCTTTAGAAAATTAATTTGGATTATTGTTCCAATCAGCAGTTGCTTGTTCTCTGTTGTCATTATGATGGGTTTGCTTGGAATTCTTGGTTGGAAAGTAACAGTCATATCTTCAAACTTCATAGCATTGATGCTCATACTAACAATGGCTATGAATATTCATATGAGTACTCGATTTCTTCAACTTAGAAAAGATTACCCAAATAAAAATAATTTTGAAATCATCTCGCTAACAACAAATAAAATGTTTTGGCCAATTTTGTATACAGTTTTTACAACTGTGTTTGCTTTTCTATCTTTAATCTTTAGTGGTATTAAACCAATTATTGATTTTGGTTGGATGATGACTCTTGGTTTAATTACATCGTTTATTATAACTTTTACTTTGCTTCCTACTCTTTTAAACTTTGCACCTACTAAAAACATCTCTATTAAGAGAGAACAAGAGTCAAAGATTACTTCTTTTTTAGGATTAATTTCACTTAACAATAAAAATACAATTTTTGGAGTAACAGGAGTTGTCGTAATTTTAAGTATTCTTGGTATCAGCAAACTTGAGGTAGAAAATAGTTTTATAAACTACTTTAATAAAGATACTGAAATATACAAAGGCATGAAACTTATAGATGAGAAGCTAGGAGGAACAACTCCTCTCGAAGTAATCTTAAAATTTCCTGTGAAAAAAGAAGAAAAGAAAGAAGCCTCAACTGAGGATGATGAATTTGAAGATTGGGGTGATGAAGAAGATGGAAATGAAGAAAAATATTGGTTTACTAAAGACAAAATTGATAAAATTGCTTCAGTCCATAATTATTTAGATAGTCTTCCACAAGTTGGTAAAGTTTTATCCTTTTCATCAATTATAGATGTTGCAACACAACTTAATAACAACAAACCTCTTGGAACTTTAGAAATGGGAGTTTTGTACTCTAAAATTCCAGAAAGTATTAAAACAGAAATTATTGATCCTTATTTATCCATTAAAGATAATGAGGCTAGAATAAGTTTAAGGATTATTGACTCACAAGAAAATTTAAGAAGAAACGATCTAATTAATAAAATAAATTTTGATCTTAAAGATAAGATGGGCTTGGAGGAAAGCGAGTTTAAATTAGCTGGTGTTTTGATTTTATTTAATAATCTATTACAAAGTTTATTTAAATCACAAATTTTAACTTTAGGGTTAGTAATGGTTGGAATTTTTTCAATGTTTATAATTTTATTTAGAAATATTAAATTATCTTTAATTGGAGTTGTTCCAAATTTTATTGCGGCTTTTTTTATTTTAGGAATTATAGGTCTTCTTGGAATTCCACTAGATATGATGACAATTACTATTGCTGCAATTACTATTGGAATAGCTGTAGATAACAGTATTCACTATATATACAGATTTAAAGAAGAGTTTAGTAAGATTAAAGATTACAATAAAACTCTCAAAAAATGTCATTCAACAGTTGGTGTTGCTATATTAAACACATCTATTACAATTGTCTTTGGATTTTCTATTTTAGTTTTATCAAAATTTATACCCACAATTTATTTTGGAATATTTACTGGTTTAGCGATGCTGCTTGCAATGATTTCTGTTTTGACGCTACTGCCATCTCTAATATTAATAGTTAAACCTTTTGGTAAATAGTTTATATGTTGGATGTTTTAAAAAATTTTTTTAATGAAATTTCAGTAATAGATTTTTTATATCTTGTAATTACAGTTGCATCTTTAATTCAGTGTTATCTAAAAGGTTTTGTGTTAAGTATTCTTTCAATGGCTAAATGGATATTAGCCTATGTAATTACTTTAATTTTATTTCCTAGAGTTAAGCCGTATTTAAAAGATATAATAGATAGTGAGTATGTACTTGATATAGGATTAGGAATTACTATTTTTGTAGTTGTTGTTTTTTTAATTCTGCTAATCAACAAAGGAATAAGTAAGGCAGTTAGCTATACTGGAATTGGTAGACTTGATAAAGTATTTGGATTCTTTTTTGGATTTATAAAAGCTTATATTGTTGCAGTTTGTATATTTTCTGGAGTTCATGTGATCTACAATCACGAAAAATGGCCCATAAATAATAATCAATCATACATCTTTCCTTACCTTGAAAAAGGTAGTAGTTATCTCATAAAAGAATTTCCGAATGAAAAAACATATCAAGATTCTAAAGAGAAAATTGAAGAACTTTGATCCAAAATTAAAAGAAGAATGTGGAATATTTGGTGTAAGTAATGCAAAAGATGCTTCTGCATTAACAGCTCTTGGTCTTCATGCTCTTCAACACCGTGGGCAAGAAGGTTGTGGAATCGTAACTTTTGATGGAGAAAAATACTATTCAGAAAAAAGATTTGGGTTAGTTGGTGACAATTTTAACAAAGAAAAAGTCCTTAAAAACCTTAAAGGAAATCATGCTATTGGCCACAACAGATACAGCACAACTGGAGAAAATACTCTAAGAAATATTCAGCCTTTTTTTGCTGATACAAATGCAGGGGGTATTGGGGTTGCGCATAATGGGAATTTAACAAACTCCATTGCTCTTAGAAAAAAATTGGTCGAAGATGGGGCTATTTTTTACTCAACTTCTGATACCGAAACAATTGTTCAATTAATTGCAAAATCAAAAAGAACTAAAACAATTGATAAAGTGGTTGATGCTATATTTCAAATTCAAGGTGGTTATGCTTTGGTTATGTTAACACAAAATTCATTAATTGGAGTTAGAGATCCTTACGGTATTAGACCACTTGTAATTGGTAAATTAGGTAACAGTTATGTTCTTGCATCTGAAACTTGTGCACTAGATATTATTGGTGCTAAATTTGTAAGAGATGTTGAAAATGGAGAGATTGTTTTAATTGAAAATGACAAACTAGAAAGTATTAAACCCTTCCCTCCAAAAAAAGTAAGGCCATGTGTTTTTGAATATATTTATTTTGCAAGACCTGACAGCATCCTTGATAACAAAACTGCTTACGAACATAGAAAAAATATTGGAGCTGAACTTGCAAAAGAAAATGATGTCGAAGCAGATATAGTAGTTCCTGTCCCAGACAGTGGAAATGCAGCAGCCCTTGGGTTTGCGCAATATTTAAAGATGAATTATGAACATGGTTTAATAAGAAATCATTATGTGGGAAGAACATTTATTGAACCTAGTCAAAAAATCAGAAGTTTAGGAGTTAAATTAAAATTAAATGCTAATCAAACTACCATAAAGGATAAAAAAATTATTTTAATCGATGATTCACTTGTGAGAGGCACAACTTCTCATAAGATTGTTAAAATGTTATATGATGCTGGCGCTAAAGAAGTACACGTTAAAATTGCTTGCCCAGAAATTAGATATCCAGATTTCTATGGAGTTGATACTCCAACAAAAAAAGAGCTATTAGCAGCCAATAAAACTAATGATGAAATTTGTGAATATATTGGAGCAAAATCATTAAAATTTTTATCACTTAATGGATTATATAAAGCTATAGGTTTTGAAAAAAGAAACGAAACTTACCCACAATTAACAGATCATTATTTTACCGGTGATTACCCAGTGAAACCTATTGATGAATTAGGTGATAACAAAGTTACTCAATTGTCTTTATTAAGTACTGCTTCTAATAACTAAAATGAAAAAAGTAAATTTCACAGAAATGAAAAATGGTACTAAAGAGGATTACCAACTGTTAGAAAAATATGAAAAAGATTTCGAAAGACAGACTGCAGATAGAATTTTAAAATACTTAGCGGCTCAAACAACAACTCTTGAAGGATACCAAATAACTAGATTGGAACATTCATTACAAGCTGCAACTCGAGCTTATAAAAATGGTGAGAGTGAAGAGATGGTTGTTGCTACATTAATACATGATATAGGTGATGATTTAGCTCCAATGAACCACTCACAGTATGCTGCTTCGATATTAAGACCATACGTATCTGAACGAACTTATTGGATAATTCAACACCATGGATTATTTCAAACTTATTATAGCGCTCATCATTTAGGTGGCGATAGAAATGCTAGAGATAAATTTAAGGATCATGAGCATTATCAAGCTACTATTAATTTCTGCGAAAATTATGACCAATCCTCTTTTGATCCAAATTATAAAAGTATGAGTTTGGATGAATTTTCACCTATGGTTAAAAGGATTTTCTCTAAAACACCTTATTATTATCTTTAAATTATATAATAAGATACTATCTAACTATCCATGATTAAGTCTAAAGAACAAATAATTGAATATTTTAAAACTGGCATCAAACAGACAAACGATTTTAGAATAGGAATTGAACATGAAAAATTTCTTTTTGATAATCATGATAATAAAAGAATTAGTTATTCAAAAATAAAGGAAATGTTTGCAGCTTTATTAGAGTTTGGCTGGAATCCTATTTTAGAAAAAGATAATATTATTGGATTAAATAAAGGTGGAAAAAATATTACTCTTGAACCTGGAAACCAAATAGAATTATCAGGAGAAAAACTTAACCATATACACGAAGCATGTGCTGAGTCTCAAGATTATTTATTTGAATTAAAACAAGTTACTAAAAAATTAAATATTAGTATTATTAGCGCTGGTTTTGATCCAATTTCAAAGTTAGAAGAAATTCCAAATAACCCTAAACAACGATATGAACTAATGACTAAAGATATGCCATTAGGTGGTGAGCTTAGTTTAGATATGATGTATAGAACCTGTGGAACTCAATTAAATATTGATTACAATTCAGAAGAAGATTTTATTAAAAAATTTAAAATAGTAAACTCAATTGTTCCAATTTCGATCGCCTTATTTGCAAACTCATCGATAGTTGAAAAAAAAAATAGCGGTTATTTATCTTATCGATCAAAAGTTTGGCAAAGCACTTCTAGAGGGGGACTACCAAAACTATTTTTAGAAAATTTAAATTTTGAAAAATATGCTGAATTTGTAATGAACTTTCCAATTTTATTTATTCAACACAAAGACACTTACATTTCAGGAAGAAAATATACCTTTAAAGATTTTATGGATGGTAAAATTGATGAGATAGGAAACCGGTTACCTTCAGAAAATGATTTAACTACTCACTTAAGTACAATTTTTACCGAAAATAGACTTAAAAAATATATTGAACTTAGATCTATGGATACTTGTGGTTGGGACTGCCTATGTGCAGGTCCAGCATTTAATGTTGGAATGCTCTATGGAAACTTAGATGAAGTTCATGAATTAATTTCAAATTGGGATAAAGATAAAATTATTAACGCTTATCTTGAGGTTCCTCAAAAAGGTTTTAATACCCAACTAATGGGTAAAGATCTTCTTTACTGGGCAAAAGCTTTGTTGGATTTATCAAGAAAAGGTTTAGAGAAAAGGGATGTTTTAAATAAAAGTGGCAAAAATGAAACTTTATTTCTAAATCATTTACAAAAAGTAATTGATAACAAAGTAACGAACGCAGATCATATGATTAGTAAATTTTCTAAAAATGAAGATTTAAGTGAATTATATGACAAATAAAATCGTTGCTGTTCAAGGAAATCACCCTTCC
>Ga0213869_10001604_pt1 | contig 16648 bp, 8 predicted proteins | sample PICome_10_FD_160083 | JGI IMG/M metagenome (GOLD analysis project Ga0213869, IMG submission 160083) | Coastal seawater microbial communities near Pivers Island, North Carolina, United States - PICO132 | ecosystem: Environmental > Aquatic > Marine > Coastal | place: USA: North Carolina...
GGTGGAGTGGCCCCTCATTGAAGGTGAGCCTTTAGTGGTTCATACAGCGAAGAAGCCCGAGCCAGAGATTCCCGAGAAGGTTGAATGCCCTGACTTTGCTCATTTACTTCCCGACGAAATCGCACCTTTCACGACGGGAGGAGTTTACGGTGGCGACGAAGGAGAAGATCACCTTTCCTATACCCAAGGTGGAGGTCACGGTGGCTCACATCCTCACTTGGCGCATCAGTTTGTTGAATTGCTAAGAGGGAATGGCGAGGGTTACCCCAATGCCGCCCAGTCAGCTAACATTACTTGTACAGGTATTCTTGCACACGAGTCCGCTCAAAAAGGTGGCGAGTTGATTAAGCTTCCTGAATTCACTATACAATAATCTCGGTCATGAAACGTCTCGTAATAGCTATTCCTCTAATTCTGGTTGCGGCCCTTTCTTTCGCTTTGAATAAGGCAGAGGCTCCCGCTGAGAAGGAAGGTCCGGTTCGGATTTTATTTCTGGGCCATGATTCGGAGCATCATGATTCCAATAAATACTTTCCGATGCTTTCGAAAGGTTTAGGCCAGGATGGAATTTTCTTTGATTACTACACTGATGTCGAAGAGGCATTGGGAGATTTTTCACATCTTTCGAAATATGATGGAGTTTTGCTCTACGCGAACCATGGTGCAATTTCGGAGAAACAGTATGGGAACTTAAAGCGTTATGTCACCGAAGGAGGAGGATTTATCCCTGTCCATTGCGCGAGTGCTTGTTTTAATAATCAGCCTGACTTTGTGAGGTTGGTAGGCGGGAAGTTTGCGCATCATAGAGGAAAGGAATTCACCACGACTGTTGTGGCACCGAAGCATCCGGCGATGAAGAATGTGAGGGAATTCAACGCCTGGGATGAAACTTATGTGCATTCGGGACATGGAAGTGATCGGACGATCCTGATGGTTCGGAAACCCGAGGGAGATGATAACGTCAAAGAGCCCGAGCCTTGGACCTGGACCCGGAACGAGGGGAAGGGTCGCGTGTTTTATACAGCCTCGGGCCATGACCAACGGGTTTGGTCTCGTGACGAATTCCACCAACTTCTGAAGTCGGGGATTCTTTGGGCTATTGGAGAGGATCGTAAGAAATCGTATGAGAGTTTCATCTCATCGCGGAAGGCGCTGACTTATGAGACGCGTGCGAATATCCCCAACTACGAGAAACGTCCAAAGCCACTTCAGTATCAACATCCGCTGAGTCCCGAGGAGAGTTTAAAATACACTCAAGTTCCGGTGGGTTGGAGACTTCAGCTATTTGCCTCCGAGCCGCAGATCGTAAATCCTATTGGTTTGGCCTGGGATGAAAGTGGCCGACTTTGGGCCGCGGAGACCGTGGATTATCCGAACGAGATTAAGGCAGAGCGCAAGGGCGACGATAAGATCAAGATTCTTGAGGACACCGACGGTGACGGGCGATGTGACAAGGTGACGGTATTCGCAGACGGTCTCAACATCCCGACTTCGTTGACCTTTGGAAATGGTGGTGTCTACGTGCATCACGCTGCTGAAACTTTATTCCTTAAAGATACTGATGGAGATGATAAGGCTGATGTTCGTGAGGTTGTTTTAAGAGGGTGGGGCACTGGTGATACACATGCCGGGCCATCGAATCTTCGCTATGGACTCGATAACGAAATATGGGGGACGGTGGGTTATTCCTCGTTTTCTAATGAGGGGAATCGATTCGGGAGCGGGGTCTACCGTTTTACGAAAGATGGTTCATCCCTGGAGTTTCTGCACCAGTTCAATAATAACACTTGGGGTTTGGGCCTTAATAATGAGGGAGATGTCTTCGGCTCGACCGCTAATAATAACCCGAGCTTTTTCTGTGGGATTCCAGCAACGATTCTTCCAGGAAGAAAAGGGTTAAGTGCGAAGATGGTTGCTTCCTCTTCTACCTTCCATCCAATCACGCCCAATATTCGCCAGGTTGATGTCTTCGGTGGTTATACTGCGGCAGCTGGCCATGCCTTCGCCAATTCAGATAACTTTCCTGAATCGTGGCGCGGTAAGCGGGCCTTCGTTGCAGGGCCGACCGGGAATCTGCTGGGGATGTTTGATACGAGTCGGGATGGTGCGGGCTATAAGTCGAGGAACGCATTTCAGCTAGTTGCTTCAGCTGATGAATGGTTCTCTCCGGTTGCGGCCGAGATTGGTCCTGACGGGAACCTTTGGATCTCGGACTGGTATAATTTTATTATCCAACATAATCCTACTCCAAATGATAATCGTGGCGGATATGCTGCCAAGAATGGAAAAGGGAACGCGCACATCAATCCAAACCGGGATCGGCAACATGGGCGGATTTATCGTTTGGTTTGGGATGAGGCTCCTAAGTCTAAAATTAATTCATTGAGGGAAGCTTCCAACGAGGAATTACTCCGTGCCCTGGGTGACTCCAACCAATTTTGGCGAATCACAGCTCAAAGACTTTTGGTGGATGGAAAGAAAACCGAGGTAGCTAAATCGCTACGAGCGCTTGTTGGAAAACCAGGAATTGGTGCCATCCATGCGCTCTGGGCCCTTGATGGATTGGGAAAGTTAGATTCTGACACTCATCGTAATGCTTTGCTCTCAACAAATCCTGTTCTCCGTCGTAATGCGGTGCGAGCTCTGCCATTGGACGCTTCGGGAGTAGATCTCATTTTTCAGTCTGGAGTCATTAATGATCCCGATCTCACGACCCGGCTTGCTGCTTTTGTGGCCTTAGCGCAATTCCCGACAAGTGAGCCTGTTAAAAATGCGGTGACCTCTCTTGGTAATGATGAAGTGAATCAGAAAGATGAATGGTTATCAGCGGCTCTTGATGCAGCTGGGAAGAAACATCAGGCCGAAGAATTTTCTGATTTGGAATATCAAGAGTCAGAAGAGAATTTGTTAGGGAATGTGAACTGGAAAGTTTCCATTCATAGTGGAAATGGGGCTCAACATTTAAGGCCCACTAAAGAAGGGATCAAGGGGGCCAAGTGTCTTAAAATTGAATCAAAAAAACTGACCGACACCTCGTGGGGAGCCGAGGTTAAGGTGAAAGCAAATACTCGCTATCGCTTACGAGGTAAGATTAAGACAGAGGGAATTCAAGGTGGAGGATTGGGCGCGCTTTTCAATGTGCATGAATTGCAAAGTCCTGAGAGAGTTAAGACTCAGGCTCTTCGTGGAAAGAAGGATTGGACCGAGGTTTCGATTGATTTTAATTCCTTAGGAAGGAAGGAAATTACGATCAACGCGCTCTTTGGAGGGTGGGGGCAGTCCACCGGGACTGCTTGGTTTGATGAGATTGAACTAAAAGAATTAGTGGCCATTCCTAAAATACAAACTGATGTCAAATTGCGTCCGGGTGATGCCACACGGGGCAAGGATTTATTTAATACTCACCCGGTGGCTGCTTGCAGCCGTTGTCATGTGGTTGGAGGAAAGGGTGGTGTGATTGGCCCAGCGTTGGATACGATTGCCGCGAGAAAAGGGCCTGATTATATTAAAAGATCTTTGCTGGAACCAAATGCCGAAATCGCTGAAGGCTATCCTTTAAAGGTTTCTCCGATGCCACCTATGAATCTGCTTTTAGAGCCTCAGGAAATCGAGGATATCCTATCCTATTTACAGACTTTAAAGTAACTGAAACACGCCATTCTGTGTCGCTAAGATAATCCGCAATACCCTTCCGACTATTCGTCAACATTCTTAGAACAGTCAGTGCAGGATTCTATTTTCCTTCAGCCTGCCACTTTTTCATCAAGGTAATGTTCGCCCTCAGCTTCCTGGCATGCACTGGATCTTTTTTCCGGAGGCCAGTACTCAAAGATGCGGTCATATCACTGTCAAACATCGCTTCCGATTCTGGGAATCGCCCTTGATCATTGGAGTCCTCTACCCACTTCATCAATAGTTTACGGAATGCAGCTAAGCGATTTTTATGGGCGGGGTCAGCGGCCAGGTTATGGATTTCCCATGGGTCTTTGCTGAGATCGTAGAGTTCTTCCTCCGGGCGAGTTTGAGCGAGGTGGAGAGACTGGGCTTCGTTGAGCTTTCCGGCTGCGAACAATTCGCGTAACACTGGCATAAAGGGTTTCTTGTCCTTATAAGCACTGGGTTGGAGGTAGGGGCGTTTGGGGTAAAAGTTGCGGATGTATTTGAAATCACCCTGACGGATTCCGCGGATACGGTCTACGGTCTCGTCGCAGCGATCGCGGGCGGATACGACGTATTCGCGGGGCTTTGCGCTTTCTCCAAAAAGGGGCCGGCCTTGCATGTGGGCGGGGATTTTAATGCCGGCGAGATGCAATGAAGTGACGGACATATCGATGTGTGCGATTAAATCATTACGCTTTTCCGGTTTGAAGCGCTCTGGAGCCCAGACGATGAATGGGATAAGAACTCCTTCCTCGTAGAGAAACTGCTTGCCTCGAGCGTGACTAATACCGTGGTCGGTTAGAAAGAAGATGATAGTTTCGTCGAGAACGTTTTCCTTCTTAAGCGTCGCAAGAATACGACCAACTTCGATATCGGTATACTGCACGGCGTTGAGATAATCCGCCCAATCCTTGCGCAGAATAGGATGGTCAGGATAATAGGGCGGGAGTTTGACTTGGTTAGGGGTGACAAGCTGAACGACATTAGCCTGAGCTTCGTTGTTCCACTGACTGACGTTACGCAGCTTGCCTCCACGGAGTTGGTACTGAGCGAAGAATGGCTTTCCCTTGGGACGCTTCGTCCAATCGGCGCCGTCGTAGAGCTTTGCTCGTTCGTAGACGAAGTTATAATCCTCCTTGCCAGGTTTAACTCCGCTCGGGTTGGCGTTGGTCGTGTAGTATCCGGCGTCGCGAAAGAGCTCAGGAATGGTTTTGATTCCCTCGGGTAGCTTCAATTTAAGCTTTCCGCGTGAACTGCGGTGATGGTGCGCACCAATCGCAGTCTGATACATTCCAGTGATCATTGCGGAGCGAAACGCAGAACAAACTGGGGCCGTCGCATAAGCCTTAGTGAAAGTGATCCCCTCCCGCGCGAGGCGATCAACGTTAGGGGTGTGAACTCGTTTCTCGCCCTGATAGGAAAAATGGCAGGACATATCGTCTACCACGATCCAGACGATGTTCGGAGCAGGAGATAAGGTGTCTGTGGCGTTGGATACCCCTACGCTGAAGAGAAAAGTGAGAAGGGTCTGATTGAGCCATCGCATCGCAAATGTTAAAGTTAGAGCCTAGTTGGATCAACCGCAGAATAAGGTTTAGGAATCAGCCATCAGAGCCTGAGTGGAGGATTGGTCGGATGAAATTAAAGCAACATTTTAAGAGGGCGCTTTTTAAATCATTCTTGCTGGTATGATCCCAAACGGAAAGTTGCTCATGCTAGGTATCATGTGTTCACTTACCCTAACGAATTTATTGGTAGACTTGCCGGTTGTTCAGGTGACGGCAGGTAATCAGGCTCCTCTCGAATTTAAGCAGTTTGAAGATTTTTTAGCAGTGTATTCAGGGTTCAAAAATGAGAAGAAAAGAAAATTCTATCTCCTCATGGTCACTGGATAGCGGCAAAGAATGAAAGTATTCGTGGGCTATTCAAATCTCAGCGAATCTGAAAAATGGAACGGGTAGGAATTGCCTTATAGGGACTTCAAATACGAGAGTAGGTCCGCGACGTCCTGCGCCGTCATGCCGAGTTGATCTGCGCTGAGCATCAGGCTGTAGCCAAGGTTTTTCTGACTCTTAATCTTCCCTTTGGGAATTGTCTGTTGCAGGCCCCCGACCGATTGCATGATCACCGGATCACCGCTGGTGAGGGCGATACCGTGGATCTTTTTGCCATCTTTCGTAATAATCTCTTTGCCAGCGAAACCATGGGAGATATCTGCCGATGGTTCGATGATTGATTTGAGGACGACCTCGGCAGTCTGGGCTTTGGCAAATCCAGTGATGTCTGGACCAAAACCGATCCCGGTGCCCTTAATTTTGTGGCAGGTGTAGCAGCGTGTCGCTACAACCTTGCCTTTTGTGGCATCGCCCTGAATTGAGAGGATTTCATTGATCGGAGGAAGTTTCGTTTTTGGAGAGGGCGGCGCGATGACTTCGATGACTTCGACGTTTCTTGGATCGTAGATCTTGCGTTTTTTGAGTTCGGCATCGAGACCGTAGTCTTTCCACTGCGTATTCTTCAGTTTGAGTAACCAACCAAGGGCAAGGCCACGGGCTTCGCCGGTGCCGTTCTGCGCGAGGTCAAGCATGGCGGTTGCTCCTTCTTTTTCCTTTGTGTAGGCAAGCGCAACGATCGCGGCCTTCTTTTCCTCGGGACTCACGCTGGCAGACATGGCGCGTTGTTGCAGTGCGCCTGCCCCTTGTGGTGGATGGAGGCGCCAGGCGAGTTTGGCCTGACTGGCGGTCCATTTTCCAGGGGCGGAGTTACCGATGACAGCCGCGTAGACTTGTGATTCTTTACCTGTTGCACCAGTGCCGATTGCTTCAAGGTAAGTGCGGTCGGCGCCGTCGAAGTGAGCTGCAATAGTGGCCAGGATCGGCACTGCTTCTTTCCCTAGATTGCGCATGGCGAGGGCGACCTCCCGGCGGACAGCTGGAGATTGGTCACTGGCCAGTTTCGCGGCATTTTTTAGTAGATCGACATCTTGCCTGCGTAATGCACGAAAGGCGACGATGCGCATCTCCGCGTCGCGATGTTTTAGCAGTGGTTGCACTTTAGCGATACCTGTATCGCCGAGCTGGGAGAGTAGCCAAACCGCGCGCGCGCGAATAAATTTATTTGGGTCGCCAAGCAGTGCGGCGACAGCTGGAACCGATTTTTCCCCACCCGCTTTGAGGCGAGTAAACCCAAGGTTACGAACATTGATCGCGTTGCTCTTCAGTGCGGTGATTTGGCCAGCAGAAGTTTCAAGGTTTAGCTTCGGTGTAGAGGATTTAAAGCCTTTCGGCGCGACGCGGTAGATTGCTCCCGAGAGTGTTTCGTCTTGGTCGGAGTGACCGCCAACCCGCGGGTCATACCAATCGCAAACGTAGATTGCTCCATCTGGGCCTACTGTGACATCTGATGGGCGGAATAGGGTCTTCTTCTTGTTCCGATCAACACGGCCGCCTTTGAAATCGGTTCCGGCAAAGTCTTTGTCGGTATTAGTGGTGAGGAAGTCGAAGCGTTCTAGTTTGAAGCCTGCCCCTTCTGGAACTGGGAGGTAGCCGAAGACCACGTTGCGTGCTGGTTCGCAGCTCAGCAGGAGGCCGCCTGCGTATTTTGTGCCGAGCGAGCCGCCTTCGTAGTAGGTAATCCCGGTGGGAGAGCCGCCGCCATAGACATCACCCGCTGGCATGGTGCCTGGATCTTCCTGACGCCACTCCGCGACTGAGGTTTCCTGTCCGGGGCGCCTGTCAGCCTGCCAAGACCGCTTGCCGTCCAAGGAGCAGAAGCCTGCGTTACCATACTCCATTACGAAGGTTGTTCGGCAGGCAGGCGGATCGTCGTTGTCATTCTGGAAAACATCGCCGAACGAGGTGATCGTTTGTTCGTAGCTGTTACGATAGTTGTGCCCAATGACGGTAGCGTGCGTGCCATCGGGATTCATTCGATAAGAAGCTCCACCGACGTAGACGTGGCCGTCATCGCTTTTCTTGCCAGCGATGTGCTGCATTTGGTAGGCACTGCCGAGGCGGAAGGTCTTGCCAGATTTGTCTGTAAATTGTGCGCCGCAGTTACCGTGATTCCAATACCACTGGCCATCGGGGCCAGCAGTGACGCTGTGCAAGGAATGATCGTGTTGTTTGCTGTTGAATCCTGTGAGAAGCTCTTCGCGTGTGTCGCCTTTACTTGGATCAAAAACGAGGTCTCGATCGACATCGGTGTAGACGATCATGCTTGGAGTCATCGAGACGACAATCTTGTTATCGAGTACTGCAACTCCAAGTGGTGCGGTGAGAAATTTTTCTTGGACGAAGACGTGGTTTTTGTCTGCCTGGCCGTCTCCGTTCGTGTCTTGGAGGACGACAATACGGTCGCCTTCAGGACGGCGACTCCCATGACGTCGGTAGTTCACACCCTCGGCAACCCAGATTCGACCGTCTTTATCGATGTCCATGTTGGTCGGATTATTGAACATCGGAGTTTGTGCCCATAGTGTGACTTCAAGATTTGAATCCTCGGTGGTGAACATCTCGAGTGGTACGACTTCCGGCTCGGCGAAAGCGAACGGTGCGATTAAGAGGATTGCGGGGGTAAGGGTTTGGCGGTGCTTCTGCATGATTTTACAAATCAAGAGGCTGGCGTCATTGCTGGCAGCCGTCAATCTACTAACTAAAGGGATTTAACTTTTTGCGAAAGAAGGCAGAGAAAGGGCTCAAATTAGGGCGTATTCTCGATCACTTTCTTATTTTGCAGCGGCCCAATCGATGGCATTCCTGAGCATGATATTCATCTGCCTCTGTTCAAAATCACCAACATGGCCCAATGATGTATAGAAGGCTTTGCCCCCAAACTTGGTCGTATTAGTCCATGCGATTGGTTCTGCCGGTTCACCATCAATCATACCAGAGAGGATTGCCTGAGTGCTATCTGCGATTGGTTTAACAATATATAGTGATCCGCGACCTTTGAAGGTATCCACATCAATGCCTTCCAAGATTGGGTGGTCCGAGAGCTTCTGGATCTTGACAGCTTTACTTGCTCCATGGTGGCCGGTGTAGCTTCCCCCCCAAACTTCCGCATCAAAATTTTCCCACACGAGGTGGTCTTTCGGCGGCTCTAAACCGCGTAATGAGAACGCGTGATTAGCTGTGCGAATACCAATTACGGGCTTACCTGCTCTGATGTGTTCTTCGACGGCCTTAAAGTTTGCCGCCTTCAGGGCTCGTCGGCGAACGCTCACCAGGAGAATGTCTGCTGTCTTCACCGCTTGAGCGGTGCCGGGGATATCGTTGCGTTCGCCTTGGCCTTCTTCGTCACAGTGTAAAATCGTGACCTTATAATTTTTTCCCAGATGCCCTAAGCCAAATGTGGGCAATGTTTTGTTGGTCATATACTCACGCTCAGCTACTAACATGACAAGATGCGGGCGGGTATCATTCTTGAATTGGAATGGTTCGTCTTTGAGCAATTGGTCGCTAGTGATTGTTGGGCAAACCCACTTTTCAATGTGCTCAATAATCAAGTCAGTCCCGGTGAAGTGGCTAACGTAAGGCTCCATCTTGGGGTTGTATAAGGTGTCAGTGAGGTCACGACACAATACGACGTTTTTGCCGTTCGAGGCTAAACGTCGCAGCCCAAATGGACGGCCAAGAACACACATGTTTGTGTGGACGCCAACGAGGATAACATTTTTGATTCCTGCAGCTTCCATCACATTCCAAATCTCAATGCCGCTATCACTGATCACATCTTCCTTATAAATATCGAGCAGCTCGGTTTGTTTGGTCCAAGGGGATCGAGGGTTTAGTCCTTTGGCTATAAGTCTTTTTGCCCATGCTTCATGCTCGGCGGGATTATCATCTTCTCCCCCATCTGTTTGGTCGATCGGATAAGCGCCTTGCCCTTCTTCCGGAATTCTGTCGCACCATTCGGCAATCTGCTTTGGGAGGTTAGCAGACATTGGTGCGTTTTGGGCCCGTTTACGGCCTGGATGATTCCCGTAAGGCTTCATGCAACTGCTGGGAGCATGAATAATCAACGACCCATTTTTGCGGGCAGCTTTTAAAAATTGGTTCATTCGAGGTGCCATTTCAGCTCCTCGTCGAGTTGCATTTAAGCAGTGATGCAAATCCCACATATCGCAAACGATCACAGCCGTTTGGGTAGGTTTCCAATCCTCGTTTTGATACACCGGTTGGAATCGTAAATTTTGGTCCGAAGTAGGAGCGAGTGAGCGTTTGATAATTTTAAAATCGCCCTCATTAGCGGAAGCGGAAAGTGACGTTGAGAATACAAGTAAAGCGACGAAAAATATCTTCATACTGTTGCTAGGAATTTCTTTTATGGTCATTAAAGAATTCTGAGAGTGGTGGCACGTTAATTTCTGCCGGCGACCACCACCAATTTCCCACGCATTACGCGCCAGTGCCCCGGATAGGTGCATACGAATGAGTATTCCCCTGGCTCTGCGGGCGCCATGAATTTGAGCTCGTGACGCTCCTTTGGCTGGAGTAAATTTGTCGACCACAGAACCTTTTTTGAAGCTGGGACGTAGTCCTTTGCACGCGCCTTAACGTCTGCGGTCATCAGATCTGCAGCAGTTCCAATTTCTTCGATCGCTCCCGGCTTCACCACGACAAGGTTGTGTGGCATCAGGTCATTGTTTTCAAAAATCAGATGAACCGCCGTTTCGGCGGAAACAAGGATACGTGTATGATCGTAGCGCAGTTGCCCAGGTATCGTCTTGATAAGAAAAGTCGTCGCCCCAAAGTCGTCTAATGTCTTGTTCATATCCGCGCCGATAGAGCCGGGCAGCATCCCCGCGAGGTCGCGTCCGAAGGCAAAGCTTTCTAGGAATTCGCGGGATTCATGCGACGCGTTCGACGCGGAATTGAGATAGGCGATCACCTTGTTGGCAAGGGGGGCAATCCGATCCGTAGGCCATGCCGCCTGATCTGCTGCGCGGACCGCTGCGGTCGCCGCTGCTCGATTTTCGCCTCTGTCGATCTGATCAAAAAGTGCTGTAAGCGTAGCCGATTGATCTTCCACCGACTTGTCGAGATACTTCATGGTCTGGTCCAGGGCATATTCTAATCCCGAATCCATCACATGTTCTGTCACTTCGAGTGCGACTGTCCTCGCCTGCGAAGAATGGCTATCACCGATCGCTAAGACCGCGTGCAGGCGTACTCGCGAGTCTTCGTCGTGGATCCGAGCGCGAAGTAGTTCCACCGATCCCTCGATGCGATGTTGCCAAGAGCGCAGGATCTGTGTCGCGGCGAGACGAGCTTCAGCTTGCTTTGCTTCGAGGACGCGGAGTAACAATTCGCTTTTGATGACACCTTGACTTTGGTAGATCCAGAGAGCTTCGACAAGATGGTGTGCATAATTTGGATTGGCCGTATCGAGATCATCGGACCACTTCTCCAAGGCAGAGATGACAAGCTCCCTTTCGCGGTCGCGGAGTTCGGCTCGCACTAAGTCTCTGGTGTAATTTTCGTGATTCTTTAGCAGCTCTAACAAGCCGAGAATTGTCTGACCCTCGATGACAGGAGCCGCCAGCGACGCTGCACCCTTGCGAGAGATCCTCCAGATGCGTCCGTGCTCGCGATCGCGACCGGGATGACGTTTTGAAAAGTTTACGTTCTCGAAAATGTGAGTGTAGAAATCAGCGATGTAGAGTGCCCCATCAGGGCCCCATGCCATCGCGACCGGGCGGAAGTTCTTGTCCGTGCAGGTCGCCAAGGGTTCATGCCGCTTTGCCTCGTAGACGGAGCCCTTCGTCTCGAGTTCATACCAGTGTGTGCCAACATCACCCTCGCAGTGATTCACGACGAATCGTCCTTGCACCTCTTGCGGGAAGTGACGGTTACGAACGAATTCACATCCAGCGGCGATAGACCCGCCCGGAGCGAACGACAAGTGGTTGGTGCGGGTCTTCTGCTTCGGATAGATGAATGGTGTGGAGATCACATCCATCGGGTAATATTGCCCGGCTGACGCATCGAGCAAGATCCCGCGACCCCAGTGATCGAAGACTTTACCGTAGGGATTCCAGAACGCGTGAGACACTGGAATTTCCAGCCGGTATTCGTTTGGAGTGTAGCGAAAGACGGCAGCATCACGGACTCGCCTGGGACCGAATGGCGTCTCGATCTGGGAGTGGTAGAAAATTCCTTGGGAAAAGTGCAGTGAGCCGCCAGGGCTCCAGCGGAAGTTGTTCATTGCGTGCTCGGCGTCCTCGGCGCCAAACCCGTGCAACACGGTCTGCACCCAATCGGCCTTGCCGTTTCCAGTCTTGTCTTTGGCTAGAATCAGATTTGGGACCTGTGCCACGAAAGCGCCGTCATTGGCGAGTGCGAAACCGTGAATCAGCTTCATCTTGTCGAGGAACACCGAGTGGTTGTCGGCAACGCCATCGCGATCCTTGTCCTCGAGGATTACGAGTGAGTCTCTGGGTTGCTGTCCAGGCAACGAATGTGGCCAGGTTGGCGAATTTGCGACCCACAAGCGGCCCTTCGCATCGAAACGGATCGCAAAGGGATTTGCGATTGGGAAACGCTGCTCTGATGCGAAAAGGTTGACCTCGTAGCCATCGGAGACCTTGAACATGGCAAGCTGTTCCTGCGGCGTGCGCAGGTGCTTATCGGATGGTCCGTCGCTCTCGACCTCCCATTGGGCTTCCTGTCCTTTCGCAACGCCAGGAATGTCTCGACTGGCTGGAGTTGGAAACCACACCGGCTTACCCTCGACGGGTTCGGCTCCCCAGACTTCGGACAACTTCGGTTTCTCCATAGCCCATAGCTCGCGCTCAGATGCCTCGATCAGGAGTTTTCGCTGTTCACGTTCATTCGCCAAATGCATCGCCCCGCGCGTCTTGTTGCGGCCGCCGTGAATGTAAGAAGCATTGGGCGGATGCCACCACGTAAAGTAGTGATGATTTTTCTCGTAGACGGCACGCCGGAATTTTTCATCACGTAGCGTCGCTGTTGGGAGGCTAAGATCATCGCGCCATAATCCCAGTCCGCGCGCCATCAATTGACTCACCGCCCAGTCGCCGTACTCGCTCAGGTGAACACCGTTGATGGTAATTTTTCGATTAGAAATATTCGAAGCCCGCTCGAGCATCGGTGTAAAAAGGTCGAGGAAGCGAACTCCGTGTTCCTGAGCCACTGTTTCGGAGGCTGTGGAGTAAAGTTGGATCTGACGGTTTCCTTCATCGCTATTTGGCAATCCCTTATCAATTTTTTCAAACGGGATCGGCGAGACTAGAACGATGCGTGGTGCAGATTCTCCATTAAATTTTTGGCCCTGCAGTTTTTTCAAAAAATTGCCCAGCTCGGCTTTGTAGTGATCGAGTCCCGTCGCCCCTTGAAATGATTCGTTGAAACCAAAACAGAGAAATAGGAGATCGGCGCGATGTTCCTTCAGTTCGGCGGAGAGCTTGGGGAATCCTTGGGGGCGAATGCGCTGGTGCACTTCATCGGCCGACCACCCCATGTTGCGGACACGTAAGTTGTGATCGGGAAAACGACTGTGTAGGAACACTTCGAAATATCCGAACAGCTGCATCCGCTCAGCAAAGGTGTTACCGAGGATGACGATGCTGTCTTCCTTCTTGATCCGCAGCGGTCCAGCGCTCAGCCATCCTCCCCAAAAAATCAGAAATAGAATCGGTAGATGAGATCTCATGGCTACCTAATCTAATTCACCTACGCCCCGGGCCGGAAGTACTATTTAACTACTAGGGCATGACCCTCCCGATAATGGTCACTCAACTTCAATCAAGGCCACCGCATCTCGCGAATCTTCTCAAAGCTCTCCTCCTGTGCATCGCACTCGCCGATGAGTAACGCCGGGCTTATCTGGCTTTCTCTCCCTCATTCTGCCTTGGTTTAAAATCAGGGTTGACCCGCGGCATCTGGACACCGGTATCCTTGCGCCAATCATCAAGCAGGCGATGCAGCTCCCTGGCCTTTTCTGGATATTTTGCCGCCGCGTCATCTTTCTCGCCCAGGTCTTCCCTGAGGTTGAACAACTCCAGTCGGTTATCCTCAAGGGACTCAATCAGTTTCCAGTCCCCCTTGCGTATAACGCTGCAGGGTCTGGCTCCCCCGGGATGACCGGCACCGATGTAGTTGGGATAATGCCAATACAACGCATCCCGCTTAAGGTCACCATCCTGTTTCAACAGGGAGACAATGTTAACGCCGTCCATATGGCATTCAGGCCGCGCCGGTAAACCGGCAATCTCTAGGATGGTCGGGAAGAAATCCGTGCTGATTACCGGCCAGTTACTCTCCCTGCCGGGGCTAACGACACCCGGCCAGCGCACAATAAGCGGCACCCGGATTCCACCCTCATAGAAATTCCCCTTATTTCCACGCAGGGGGTGATGCGAGGTGATGCGACCGTGTCCTCCGTTATCGGAAGTGAAGATAACCACCGTATTTTCTGCTATGCCTAGCTTATCAAGCTTACTCATTATCTTGCCCACCGACTGGTCGACACTCTCAACCATAGCGGCATAGACCGGGTTGCTGTGGTGCTTACCCGCCGGCTTCTTCCTGTATTTATCGATCATCTTTCTGTGCGCCTGCAGCGGGGTGTGCACCGCGTAGTGGGAAAGGTAGAGGAAGAAGGGACGCTCCTTGTGCCTCTCCATGAAATCAAGCGCCTCATCGGTTAGCCGGTCAGTGAGATATTCTCCCTGCTCCCCGTCAGGAAGGGTATTCCAGCGTATCAGGGGATGTTTTTTTGTCATGCGCCAGGCACCATTGTAGGGATAAAAATAGTTACCCGGGTTGCCCATGTTATTGCCCCCGACATTGACATCAAAACCCTGCGCCTTCGGATAGAAATCCTTCTCCCAGCAGACATGCCACTTGCCCATGGTGGCGGAAATATAACCACCTGCCTTGAGCGCCTCGGCTATGGTCACCTCCTCCAGGGGGAGATTCTTTTTGTAAATTGCCTCAATCAACGGCAATGGCTTCTTGATTCGCTCAGCCCCCTGGATGGGAATTGCGTGAGTGATATGCAGGCGACCGGGATACTTGCCGGTAAGGATACTGACCCGGGTTGGTGAACACACGCAGCTTGCGGCATAGGCGTCGGTAAACTTCATGCCCTGCCGCGCCAACCGGTCCACATTGGGAGTCTCGTAATAATCACTCCCGTAGCAACCCAGGTCCTTCCATCCCATATCGTCAATGAGGATAAAGACGATATTAAGCTTCGGCTTTTCGACAGCTTGCCCGAAAAATGTTGAGAGAAGGCTGAATAAAAGGATCAGGATGCTCTTCATTGCCTGCTATTGCCTTGCCTTTCTATCTGAGGTTGCCATGAGCCTTGGCATTATTAAGCGGAAGCCACTTTGCATGATTGCTGACAACTTGGCCAAAAGCAGGATCAGAGGCAAGGTTGTTCCACTCATGCGGGTCCCTTTCATGATCGTAAAGCTCCTCAGTGCCATCGGCATACCTGATATATCGCCACCGGGCGGTGCGCACCGCATGATTGTTGAAGCCGTAGGTCATCAGTGCTGGACGGCTGAGGACCCGCCCCGGGTCCGTGAGTTGGGCCGCAATGCTGATGCCGTCATTGGTCTCATTCGCTGGTAATCCGCACAATTCAAGGAGAGTCGGGTAAATTGCCATCAGGTCGACCGGGTGCACGCAGGTCTTTCCCGCGCTTTGAGCCTTGCGCGGGTCAACAATAATGAAGGGCACATGGTTGGCCTTTTCCCAGAGCGCAAACTTTTCGATATGGTTCTTCTCTCCAAGATGAAACCCGTGATCCGACCAGAGAACGATAACCGTGTTTTTCCCATGGCCGCCAGCATCAAGGGCACTGACCAGCCGGCCCACCGAACTGTCGGCGAAACTGCAGCAAGCCGCATAGGCTCTGATAAAGTCGCGATAGGATCCTTTCTGCTCACTCTCCACTTTCATCATGCCATTCCAGAACCACTTCTTCGATCCCATCAACCTAGAGGCACCGGTGGGCAGGTCAGCCCAGTCATCCTGCTTGCGTTCTGGCAGGGCAATCTCCTCATCGTAAAGGTCATGGTATTTCATCGGCGCAAAAAAAGGTGAGTGCGGCTTGAAGATCCCACAGGCCAGGAAAAACGGCTTATCGTGTTTCTTCTTCAAGACCTCAATGGCGTAGCTGACCGACTTGTAATCCATTGTCTGGGTCTCCTCACTGTCCTTGGGCCAAGCCCCCCAGTCCGTATTGCGTGAACCATATCCCGGTGCCCCGTTGAGTTTCTTTACCGGCATGTATTGGGCATCCATCTTGCGAAAATGATCCCAGGCACCGGGATCATTGAACGCACCATCCTCCTTGTGATGATAAATCTTGCCGAACCCTGTCGTGTAGTATCCATGCTTGCCGAAGTATGCAGGCAGAGTCAGCACTCCTCTTGTAGCAGCACGCCAGTCAGTGCTATTACCGTAAATCCCTGTATTGTGGGGGCGCCTGCCGCTGAGAATGGCGGCACGGGAGGGGTTACAGGCGGCCGAAGCACAATACGCCCTGCTGAAAAAAACCCCGCGGCGGGCAAGGTCACAGATGTGGGGCGTCTTGAAGGGACGGTTCTCACCAAAAAGAGTAATACCGTCGTTCATGTCATCGATAGCGATGAAGAGGACGTTCGGTTTGCGAACCTCCTCGGCTTGAAGGATCGCGCAGAGCAGGAGCAAGATAATTGCGGGCAAAGTTTTCATGGCTTTGAAGGATCGGAGGGAAGTGCTCCGCGCCAACCTTTGGAAAGGACTTCGGCCAATCTGGCAATGGCCTGCGTATTCTTCTTGAGTGCGGCGACGTTCTTCATTTCCTCTGGATCTTCTCGGTGGTCATAGAGTTCACGGTGCAAAACCTTACCCTCCATCCCCTCGCGCCACTCGACGTATCGATGAGTATCCGTACGGACGGCATAACCCATGACGTCCCCCGGTCCGCGATGCCGGTGAGACTTCAAAGAGCGGGGATACTGTGTAAA
>Ga0213869_10001606_pt1 | contig 16620 bp, 12 predicted proteins | sample PICome_10_FD_160083 | JGI IMG/M metagenome (GOLD analysis project Ga0213869, IMG submission 160083) | Coastal seawater microbial communities near Pivers Island, North Carolina, United States - PICO132 | ecosystem: Environmental > Aquatic > Marine > Coastal | place: USA: North Carolina...
AGGGGTCGCCGAACCGTACAAGAGCTACGGTCCGGTGCATCAAAGTTCACCATACTAGGATACGGAGCAGCGCGACGATAGACAATATACACCCCTCGTCGCCAGCGATTCTCATCCTTTTGCTCCTCCCACTTCGGCTCGTTTCGACCGGTCTGCCTCCACAAACCATTCGGTTGATACGGCATGATCGGCTTCCCATACATCTTACTCGAAAGTAACCCCGAAATCTCCAAAGCATTGTCACGAAGCCGTTCTGCATCCATCCGGAACCTTGGGGCCCTTGCATGAAAAAGATTACGCGGATCTTTCTCCAACAATTCAGGAGCCACCCGTGAAGATTGCTGATACGCTTGAGACATAACGATGATCTTTAAAACGTGCTTCATATCCCAGCCAGACTCCATCAACTCGACTGCAAGCCAGTCTAATAATTCGGGATGAGTAGGTGGCTCAGATTGGGTTCCAAAATCTTCAAGAGTCGCCACAACCCCACCCCCAAAGAGCTCGGCCCACCAACGATTCACCGCGACCCTCGCCGTCAGTGGATTATCCCGGCGTACGAGCCACTTCGCCATATCCAATCGATTAGAAGGTTTTTTTAACTTCGGAAGACGCTCCGGAGTTGCGGGCCTAACCAGTTGATCAGGAGCAAGAAAATTACCCCGTTTCAAAATCCGGGTTGCGCGCGGCTTCGCTAATTCAACCATCACCAAAGTCCGATCAGGCTTGATGGTGGATCTTTCCTTTCTAAGGAGAGCCAGACTTTTCTCTAGAGCCGAAAACTTAACATTAGATTTTAAAAAGTAAGCTCTCAGCCTTTCGATCTCCTTCGCATTCCTCTTCTCTCCAGGCTTCTTCAAAACACTTAAAACCGCCTGCGGCAAAGCTACTGTTCCAAAAGGATCAGAAATTGCAGAAAGTCTCAAATTTCCAATTACCCTTCCCTGACCAAAGTTCTGTTCCAACCGGAAAACTAAACTTGATCCACGCAGACTCTCAATTGGACGATCTAAGTGAAAGGTCGCAAAATGGGGCCTTCCAAACTGAGGGCTTATCGCCCAACCGGTCTTTGCCTTACCATCGACAGCTCCTGCGACATCCCAGTTTTTTTGTGAAAAGTCAGCCTCCGCATTCTGGAGTTTGAGTTGGCTTATATTTCCATCTTTTTTTATCGCTGCTCTGAATTCATGGAGAACAAAATTGGAACGTGCAGCATCTCCCCGACCCGGCCCTTTTCCCGGTAATTCCGGGTGGGTTAGAGTCTCTAATCTAAAACCCGTAATCGATTGGAGATCGGTCTCAAATTCCCCGGTGTAAGTTGCCTTATCTGGAACCTCCCCGGTCAATAACACGGAACCATTCTCTAAAATTCGATACTCTTCGCCACCCGAGGAAACAAACGACTTCACTGTCATAGGCCTCCACTTCGGTTGATTTTCTAACGCCGCCGCAACTGACTCCTGCCACGCCCGGAAATTCGGACTTAAAACCTTACTCAACTCATCACGTTCTCTCTCCAAAGTAGCAATTTCCTTATCAACTTTTTTGGCCTCCAGTGCCTGCTCTGATGAAAGTGGCAAGTCCAAATACGGGCCAATAAAATCATGGGAAACATCCTTCTTGTTGGAAGGAGGCTGAACTTCAAGAGGCGTATTATTAAAAAAGGAAAACATCGAATAATAATCCTTCATCGAAAATGGATCGAACTTATGATCGTGGCACTGCGCACACTCCAAGGTGATCCCCAACCAGACCGTAGCCGTGGTATTTACACGGTCAAAAACCTGATTCACTCGATTCCCCTCGGGACTCACTCCCGCTTCCACATTACAAGTGACCGTTCGATGAAAGCCCGTCGCTATTTTTTGACTTAGGTTGGAATTAGGAAGCAAATCTCCGGCCAACTGCTCGATCGTAAATTGATCGTAGGGCATATTTTCGTTGAGTGCATTAATCACCCAGTCACGATAAGCCCAAGACGGTCGAAGTTGATCTGCCTGAAAACCGTTTGAATCTGCATAGCGCGCCAAGTCGAGCCAATGCCGCGCCCATCGTTCCCCAAACCGAGGCGAATCAAGTAATCGATCCACCTCATCTTCGTAATTTTCGAACTGCAAAAACCGTTCTAACTCCTCTGGAGTAGGAGGAAGGCCGATCAAATCTAAAGAAAGACGACGCAAAAGACTCCCCGCCGAGGCACGCTCTGAAAACTTTAATCCTTCCTGCTCAAGTCGATGAAGTAAAAAGGCATCTACCGGATTATTGATGCTTGCTCGATTATCAACCTTAGGAATTCCCTCCCGAACCGGCGCCACCCAAGCCCAGTGCTCTTCATACTTAGCGCCGGATGAAATCCACTTTCGCAAAAGCTCCTTTTCTTTGCTAGTAAGTGTTCGCTTGGAATCAGGAGGTGGCATCAACTCGTCTGGATCATCAGAATGAATTCTAGCAATTAATTCACTCCTCTCTGGCTGCCCTGGCACCACTGCCTCAGCAAACTCTCCTCCATTCTTTGCACCTTCAAACGTATCCAGCCGCAAACCACTTTTACGCGATTTCTTATCCGGCCCATGACAATGAAAACAATTTTCCGCCAAGATAGGCCTAATCTCACGGTTGAAGTCCGGAGTATCTTCCGCCGCATCAAGAAGCCGACCCGCAAAGAGCAACGAGGCAACAAAAACGCCACTAGTTCGCACAGCAAAATCCTAACGTATTAAAGGCCGTTGAACAAGCCGACAAAATTAATGTCAACGGTTACCTGAAAACAATTGATCCAACAAGCAAGAGGAATCAACGATTCGCTTCCAGGATTCACTCCCCCAATCATGAAGTCGTGACTTCGGGCAACGGAACTGCAACATCCAGACCTCTAAGGCGCTGAGATTCATCTCGTCATTCAATCCGTGATAAGCTGGAGATTTAAGTGGAGGCGAGGGGAGTCGAACCCCTGTCCTGAAAACCTTTCACGAAGGCATCTACAAGTTTAGCCGGGCGTTTGCTGCTTTAAGATCGATGAGCCTCACCCGGCCCGTTCACTGATCCGATAATCCTGTTGAATCTCGCTCCTTCGCCCGGATCCCCGGCTTAGAAGCCAGCCTATTAAGTAGTCGCCCCGCCCCGTAATAGGCGTAAGGATTGGGACGTTACTGTCAATTAAGCAGCAAGTGCGAGCTCGTTAGAGTCTGCAATTATTTGTTTTGAACGGCTTTTTAAAGAGGCCAACCGATCAACCTCTACATGCAGCCAGCGTTTCAAGCATCCAGTCGAAACCAGAACGCCCCCACAAGCTAAGCCATTTTTGCATTATGAAACTAATTTATTCAAGCCGAATCGCGTTTCTGCCATAGGTTCTTCAATTCCCGCTTCTCATGACCTTTCGCAAGTTCACGTCTACCCTCTGCCTAGTCACTCTCGCAGCCAACTCTGAGCCTCTGATCACTCTTCAGGAAGCCAGCGGCACCGACAAGCTTCGTGTTGAGCTCCTCAACTTAGAAAAGGAAGTTGCGCTCCTAAGGCGCTCCGATGGACAAGAATTCAAAACCCCTCTGGCCTATCTATCTGAAGAATCCCGCAATGAGATCCGAAGTACTTGGACGACCCATCGAGAAAAAGTTGAGAAACACCTCAAACTGCTGAACGAAGCACTCAGCCACCAGCTCTTCGCCAGCAATGGTAATATCTGGAATGAACCTGCTCGCAATGTCGCCCGGCGACTCCGCCTTCCAACTGAGTCAGAAACACCCTTCACCAGTAGCTATCGGCTCTATACGCGGGGATCTTATTCCCTCGCTGGAGCGAAACCCAAAACCGTCGTAACCTATGGCGATCATGAAGGTCGGACGCTTTCACTCTCTATTATTTATTCTAATAAAGGTGATTCCCTTAGCACTGTGGGCGCGGGTGAAGACCACTTCAAAAATAACGGAAAAGAGATTGATCGTAACACCCTGGAAGGTGCAATGATTTATGATGAAGCATCTATCGCAAGAACCATCACATCGGTGCTCGGCGAGCCAACCGAACAGCGGATGCTCGGCCAGGGCAACGATAAGCACAAAGTCAAACGCTGGGATTGGAACGGCCATTCCTTTCTTCTAGCGCACGTAAAAGAAGAATATGTGAGACTCAGTATTGTGCGAGCTTCGTTCGCCGACGGTGGAGGTCGTTTTTCCCGTGTGGGCGATGGCGAAATCAAAGCACGCCTCAAAAAGAACGTGTCCCGTGAAGACAATGGCGATGTTCAGATAAAGAACATCCCCATGGTAGACCAAGGCCCAAAAGGATATTGTGCACCTGCGACCTTCGAGCGTGCGATGCGACACGCCGGAGTTCCTTCCGACATGTATCTTCTCGCAACGCTCGCAACCGAAGGAGGTGGAGGAACAAACACGCAAAAACTCTACGAAGAAGTTGCCTTCACGACCCGAAGCAAAGGAGGTCGCACTGCGCGTGAGATCCCACTCAAGTCACTTGCTCCCAATAAGCTCAAAAGATACATCGATAAGGGAGTTCCAATCTTATGGCAGATGTGTAGCCTGCCTGGTTACAATCAAGTCGCAAATGCCCGAACTCAGGCCAGACGCAATGTCACTAACTGGAAGAACTACGCTTCAAAGATTGCAATCGCAGCCGAAAAGAACTCTGAAGCATTGCAGGACAAGGCTAACTTCCACCTCTGTATGATCATTGGTTACAATGAAGAGACCAATGAAATCGCCGTTAGTGACTCATGGGGGAAAAACTACTCCGTCCGCTGGATTCATGTTCATGAAGCTGAAGCCGTCAGTAATAAGGGCGGCTACGTGATCGACATCTAGAGTCCGTCGAAGGTCAAAATTACCGGATTGTGATCCGAGTCTACCGGATCGCTAGCGGCCGGAACTTCGATCTTTGCTTTTTTAATTAAAGGGCTCGTGAAGATGTGATCGATTCGCAGGCCTTCATTCAAACCAGGTTTCCAAAAGTTAAAGGTCTGCTTCTGCTTTTCTCCGCCATGGTCAACCAAAGCGCCCGACTTAATGAGAGTCTTGATCGCTGGATTCGTAGTGGTCGCATTAAAATCCCCCATTAATATCACAGGATCACCGGAATGCTTTCGTTCCGAAACTCGCTTCAAGATTAACTCTGCTGCCTTCTCGCGTGATGGTTGGCTTTGATGATCCCAGTGTGTGTTATAAGCATAAAGTGATTCACCCTCTTTTCCGATCAACCGCACCCAAGAGCAAATCCGCGTGACACGATTCCCCCAAGTCATACTCCCAGGTTTTTTTGGCGTGTCTGAAAGCCAAAACGTCCCCTGCTCCGCCAGATCAGCCTTCCATATTTCAGGGTCAAAAAAGATTGGAGAATACTCCCCACGCTTCTTTCCATCATCACGACCAACTCCGATCTGAACGAATTTGGGAAGCCCCCTTTTAACATCTTCAACCTGATTATGCTTCGCTTCTTGAAGCCCGATAATTGAGAAGCTTCCTTTTTTGAGAAACTCCACAACACGCGGCGAGCGCCTCTTCCAATCTCGTTCACCTCGATCGCCATTCGTATCCTGGCGAACATTATAAGTCACTACTTTGACCTCACCCGTCACCGGAAGAAACATGAATAAAAACAAGAAGAATATTTTCATTTCCTTTTAGCTTAAAAGCTTTTCCTTGAGATGGCGAGCGCGCGCTTCCACATTACAACCTCCCACCACGTTAACGTGGCCAAGCTTACGCCTTTCACCAAGACTTCTTTTACCATAAAGGTGCAACTTCGCACCTTCGGTCGCAGAGATTTCGCTGGTCTTTAAATCTGGATTCCACATGTCGCTGAGCAAATTCACCATGACGGTGTCGCTCAACAATTCGGTTGAGCCAAGCGGAAGCCCACAAACAGATCTTAATTGCTGCTCAAACTGTGAAGTCACGCAACCATTCATGGTAAAGTGCCCTGAATTGTGCGGACGCGGCGCCATCTCATTCACCACCACACGACCCGATTTCTCGACAAAAAACTCAACCGCAAGAAGCCCCCGATAGTCCAACTCCTCAGCCAAACGAACCGCGGTCGATTCAGCCTCCGCCAAGGTCTCTGCCGAAACCCGTGCTGGGACAATCGTAAGATCAAGGATATGGTTCCGATGTTCATTCTCCGCTACCGGAAACGCCAAACATGAACCCCCTTGATCACGAGCCACCAAGACCGAAACCTCGCACTGAAAATCAACAAACCCCTCCAGAACCGAAGGTTCACCTTCCACCGAGTCCCAGGCTGCTTCTAAATCGTCTCCTGAGTTGATTTTCACCTGTCCCTTGCCATCATAGCCAAAGGCCGCTGTCTTCAAAACTGTGTTCGGCCCAATCTCCTCATGTGCTGCTTTAAGTTCAGCGAGAGAATTCACTAACATGAAGGGTGCACAAGGAATCCCGTGCTCCCGGAAAAAGGTCTTCTCACGTGAACGGTGCTGGCTAACTCCAATACTTTCAGCGGAAGGATAAAGTCCAACCGCCTGCTCGACAGCCCTTAAAGTTTCGAGCGGGATATTTTCAAACTCAACCGTTGCCACATCGACTTGGCGGCAAAACTCTTCGTGCGCTTCAACATCTTCAAAATCACGCTTCAAAACTAGGTCAGCCACGCCCTCCGTTGGCTCTGCAGTCGGTGTCCCACTCCAAACCACTGTTCTCAGCCCCATTCGCCTCGCATCAAGGCACAACATTCGGGCAAGCTGCCCTCCCCCCAAAATTCCTAGCGTCATCATTAGGATTGAGGTGGCAAAACTTTTTCAAGCACCATATCCCGTTGGTCGTCCCTAAATTTCTGCAACTTGCACGCCAAAGCCTGATCGGTCGTCGCCAAAATCGAAATTGCCGACAGACCAGCATTACCCGCTCCGGCATCGCCAATCGCAAAAGTCGCCACCGGAATTCCCTTCGGCATCTGTACGATGGAAAGCAGCGAATCCATTCCACTTAATGCCCGCGACTTCACCGGAACCCCAAGCACCGGAAGAATCGTCATTGAAGCCACCATCCCAGGAAGGTGCGCTGCTCCACCAGCTCCTGCAATAATGACTTTCAAACCACGTTCGTGAGCCGACTTAGAATAATCCACTAACAACTCAGGAGTGCGGTGCGCACTCACCACCCGGGCCTCGTAGGGGACCCCAAATTGCTTCAAAACCTCGACGGCTTTTTCCATGGTTGGCCAATCGGAATCACTTCCCATGACCACACCCACCAAAGGCTGCTCTGTCTCGCTCACAACAAGAGTATCTAACGGACTAGCTGGCCTTGGCAAGGCTCATGGTTTCTCGATTGAAATCAATTCGACCTCGAAAGTCAGGGTCGCCCCAGCAGGAATGACATTTCCAGCCCCAGAATCTCCATAGGCAAGATCTGACGGAATGACAAAACGATACAAAGCACCAGGCTTCATAAGCTGAAGTCCTTCCGTCCACCCCTTAATCACCTGATTTAGAGTGAAAACCGCGGGTTGGCCCCGCTCTCGGGAGCTGTCAAAGACCGTTCCATCAGCTAAGGTGCCTGAATAATCTACTTTCACCCTAGAGCTAGGCCCCGGACTATCCCCTTCACCTTCAGTCAAAATTTCATATCGCAGCCCTGATTCTGTCGTAATCACTTTGGGTTTATCCCTCAAGACCCGCTTCGAGACCAAACGTCTATCGACCTTACCATCCTCGCCGCCACTGGAAGATGAACCCGGAACAGCCTGTGCGGATCTAGCTTTCTCTGAATTCGACTGATCATCCTCCGCTTTCTCATCAGATCTAAAAACCAAGAAAAGCACCGCTCCAACCAGCAATACAATTGGGACAAGGTGTCGTAACTCCATCCGAAAAAGCCTAGCGATATCCATTTTTAAGACAACGAAGATCGTTAACCTTAAATTTTCCGTGGCCTCTCCTCTCTCTCCGTCCTAAAACTTCGATATGGACTCCCTCTTTACACCCGACGACTCGGCATCGAACGAGATGAAGTCCCATTCCGGCGAACCCCTCGCCGCTCGCATGCGGCCTCACTCGCTTTCTGAGATTGCCGGTCAAAAACACATTTTAGCCGAAGGCAAGCTCCTTCGCCGGGCCATCGAAGCCGACCGCTTCACTTCCCTCATCTTTTACGGACCTCCCGGAACCGGTAAAACTACCCTCGCCAGTGTCATCGCCCGCTCCACCGGATCACGATTCGAATCGCTCAATGGAGTCGAATCCAATGTCGCTGAGATTCGTGCCAAGATCGAAGCCGCACGCACCTACCAGACGCTCCGAGATCAAACCACAGTATTATTTATCGACGAAATCCACCGATTCAACAAAGCACAGCAAGACTCTCTTCTTCCCCACCTCGAACGCGGCACCGTGCGTTTCATCGGCGCAACAACCCACAATCCCTACTTTTACGTCAACTCACCTTTAATCTCCCGATCCCAGATTTTTCAACTCGAACCCGTCGCCACTGACGACCTCGTTCCACTCCTCGAACGCGCACTCAACGACCAAGAAAGAGGCTTTGGTAAGATGAAAATCGAGGCCCACTCTCATGCCCTCCGCCACCTCGCCGAAAAATCCGATGGAGATGCACGCAAGGCGCTCACCGCCCTTGAGCTCGCGGTGCTCACCACGCCCCCCAAAGATGGGACTATCATTATCGACCTCGCAATCGCCGAGGAATCTATTCAACAAAAAGCTGTTCTTTACGATTCAGACGGAGACCAACATTACGATACGATTTCAGCCTTCATCAAATCGATTCGCGGGTCGGATCCCGATGCCGCCCTCTATTGGTTGGCCAAAATGCTACATGCCGGCGAAGATCCACGTTTTATCGCCCGTCGGCTCGTGATCTCGGCTTCTGAAGATATTGGCCTAGCCGACTCATCTGCCCTACAAATCGCCGTAACCGCCCAACAAGCTTTGGAGTTTGTGGGTATGCCCGAAGGACGTATTCCCCTGGCTCACGCTACCGTCCACCTCGCCACCGCTCCTAAGTCGAACTCCGCTTATAAAGCACTTGGTGCCGCGCAAGCTGACATTGAAAAAGGAATGACGCTAAAAGTGCCAGAGCACCTTCGCACTCGCTTTCGAAAGCAACTCGCTGAAGAATCAGGTGCCGACAAAGCGGCCATGCAGTATCTCTACTCTCACGACTACGAAGGAAACTTCACCCCCCAAGCTTACCTTCCGGAAGGTCGTACTTATTACGCACCATCGGTCAATGGGATGGAGAAGCGGATCAAAGAGCGTTTGGACTTCTGGCGAAGCCAGTTCGAAGAAAAATAGGCTCTACTCCCGCTCCAACTCGCGTTGAAGACTCTCCATCATTCGGCGCATCAACCCTAGTTCGCGACGCATCCGATCACGGCGAAAACCTTGCGGCCACTGTTGTTCAAGAAGCACATCGCCCTCTTCAATTACAAATGGAGCAGGATCATCCTTGAGAGCATTTATGATATCATCACCGGGCAAAATTAATGTACTGATCCGTCCGGCACGTGCGATCACCATCCCAATGATCCTTCCGTCTAAATCCACGATCGGAAGTCCCGCATCCTCGACCTCAAGCTCCATATCAGATTGGATAACATTTCCAAAACCACCACGAACGCGACTTTGCCCACCGCTCATGCGATCCATCTGTTCAAGCCGTCGAGAGACGCCTTCACGAATTTCACGCCCCTTCAAGGTCGGTTTCACTCTGAGAATTTCGCCATTCCTCAGCAGTTCGATCTCAGGCTGCCCGCCATTTTTCAATCGCCTTAGCTTTGTCGATAATTCATAGAACCCTTGAATTTCCTGACCTTCAATTTTAACGATGATATCGTTCTGACGAATTCCAACTTCGCCGGCAGCAGAGCCTTCAACTACATTCTTCACCCGAACTCCTTTACCTGTCTCAAGCGTATCCATTTCAATACCAAGAAAACCCTGATCAATCGATTTCAAGCTGCGCTCACGCACACTGAGAACCCCCATTGCCTGAGCCTCGCCATCCGGCCTAATAGCGGAAAGAAAAGCGCCTTCTGAAAGATTCCCGGCATCCGCCCATTCCACAATCGGCGCCTTGAGCCCGGGCACCTGCAGCACAGCAAGATCATGATCTTCATAAACACCAACGATCAGGGCATTCAACGCTACCTGTTCACGATTTGCAGTATACAGCCCGCGCTTTTGAACAATCTCACTGGCCTTCGTCAGCAACTTTTCTTCCCCTAAAGAAATTCCATATGCGATGCGTTTCCGACCTGAATAAATTGGGTAGACAACCTTCTTAGCGCTGGTGCCGGCGGCACGAAGCGCCACAAAAATCTGCTTAGCTTGTGCATCAGTCACCTCCTGAGCCCTTGGAGGCCCCATTTGCGCTATGAGGCTTGAGGAAGCCAGAACACAATAAAATAAAATAAACTTCATAATCACCTATCGACGTTCGTTTAAATATATATCACCGAGACGGGCAAGCTTGACTGTTTTCGTGAGTTTTGAACCTCCCCGACTAAAATCTACTTTCACTTTTTCACCGGGAAGCAGATCCACAAAAACCTCTGAGAGTTTTTCAACCTCGGTGATTAATTCCCCATTAATTGCAACCACCAAATCTCCTGGAAGAAACCCCGAAGAGAATGCTGGTCCACCCCGTGGAACCTCATCCACGATGAGCCCTACATCGGTTTTCCGTAAATTGAGTCCAAGCACAGGCCGATTAGGATCCCTTCGATCACCACCGAGGACACCCCACATTTTCCCAGCTAGCATATTTTCCCATGAACTCTTAAAACCTGTAAGTCCAGCATGGTTATTCACCCTCCGGTCTGGAGCGATATGCGAATGAATTCCTACTACACGCCCATTAAGATCAAAAAGCGGACCTCCACTATCTCCCCCAATTAGAGTGCAATCGGTTGTGACAAAGTCTAAGGTGCTTTTGTCCATCACCCGCCCGAATCGAACTGGAGGCCTTCGCGTAGGGTCATACCCCTTAGGGTGGCCCATCGCGACTACGAAATCCCCGATTTCCAGTGATCTCGAATCTCCAACTTCCGCAAAAGGCCACGGCCCGGGGCCAATTAACTTTGCCATAGCCGCGTCTCGTGTAAAATTAGCCCCTAAGACTTTGGCTTTCTCCTGGCGTCCATCAGGAAAAATCACAGTCATTTCTTTACTCCGCTCGATCACGTGGGCTGCCGTAAGAATTAGGCCATCGCGAGAGACAATAACGCCACTCCCCGAAGCTCCGATTGTCGGTGACACCAGAGAAACTGTCGTTTCAGTTTGCTCAAGAACTACTCTTTGCACTTGGGCTTGTAGCGTCTTGAGGTCGCTTAGGTCCTCTACCTTCGGAACAGCAGGAAGCATCGCTGCTGGCACAAGAACTAAAACTGAAATTAGAATTCTCACTATCATTCCAAAAGATTATCGTTACGTAAGAGTCCCCTTGTTTTGAAAATATTCAAGAAAACGAAGATTCGGGACTTTTGACGCTCATTACTGACAAATGAGATCTTGGCCTTCGCTCCCAGGAACGTAAGTTTAGGCCGTAATAAGATGCCAGTAAGAAAGCCACCTAAGAAAAAGGCTCCAAAGTTTAACTTTAGAGCCCGTGATTTCTTCTTGGCTCCCTTCCGCATCATTTTTTACCTAACCTCACGATTCTCTTTTTGGTTAAAGTGGCCATCTCGGATCGGCCTATCAATGGCATTTATCGGGGGTGTTTTCGGAAGCTGTATCTCGCTCGTATACTACACGATCGCGTCCACCTACGATCTTGAAGACGTAGTTCAAATGCCTGCTCGAACTGAAATCAAGGATCGCGAAGGGAATATCCTTAAAAACTCGGCTGGACAAGAAATCGGATTCCTCCACGGCAAGAATCGGCGGATTATTACTTATGCAGACGTTCCCTCTCACTTCGTGGATGCTCTCATTGCTCAGGAAGACAAGCGCTTTCGAAGCCATGGTGCGGTTGATTTTCGATCAATGGCACGCGTTGCTTGGCGGGCCTTAACCCGTGGAAAACTTGAAGGAGGTGGGACACTCAGCATGCAGCTCGCTCGCAATAGCTTTGCCCTAAAGAAAAAAAATGAAGGTCTCGTGAGAGGAATCCATCGAAAAATTCTCGAAACTTTCATCGCGATTCGAATCGAATCCGATTTCGAAAAAAATGAAATTCTTGAACACTATATGAACCGAATTTTTTGGGGGGGCTCGCTCCGAGGGGTTGAAGTGGCAGCCCATGCTTACTTCAACAAATCAGCTAAGGAACTAACGCTAGAACAATCAGCCCTTTTGGTTGGCATCATACGCGCTCCAAATAAATTCTCGCCCTTTCGCCACCTCGAAAGGGCCAAACTTCAACGGGATTGGGTTCTCGAAAAAATGGTTGAGAACAATGCGATTACACAGGACGAAGCTGACCTCGCTCGCCAACAACCACTCAAAGTTTCTTCGCCAAACAATCTTCGCGAAGGAAGCTATGCACTCGATGCGATTCGCCGCGATCTGAAACGAATTCTTGAGAAAGAGAACATCCTTGATGGTGGCCTTATAATCGAGACTACGATTGATCCAAATATTCAGGAACTAGCCGAACGCTCGATGGAAAAACGATTGAACCAAGTGGAACAAAGACGAGGCTTTCCCCATCAAAAAAGATCCCAGTGGAATGGCCAGGGAACCCCAAATTATCTCCAAGGTGCAACCGTGGTTATTGATAACGAAACCGGGGGTGTTTTAGCGATCGTGGGCGGACGAAACGCTAATGAATCACAATTCAACCGTGCCCTCCAATCCGAGCGCCAGATCGGATCTCTCTTTAAACCCTTTATGTTCCTCGCCGCTTTCGACCGAGGTGTAAAACCTTATGACACTATAAGCGATGCCCCCATTAGACCGGGCGAGCTTCGGGGAGCCAATCCAAGCTGGAACCCCGCAAATTCCGATGGCAAATATTACCTGGAGATTCCCGTCAGAAAATCGCTTGTTGAATCTCGTAACACTTCAGCGATTCGAGTGGCTGCAAAAGCCGGGATGGAGAATATCGTAGAGGTGGCTCGATCATCGGGCTTTAACATAAGTAAAATCCCACTAGTCCCTTCTTCCTTTCTGGGATCTTGGGGCGCTTCAGCTGAGGCCGTAGCGAGTGCATACACAATCTTTCCCAATGGCGGCACCAGATTCCGCCCTTTCTATATTCAGACGATAAAGGATCGTTCCGGCGAGGTCCTTTGGAGGAATGGTCCGATTGCCTATCAGGCTGCTGATCAAAAATCAGCTTGGGAAGTTTCTCGTATTCTTGAGGATGTAAACAAAAACGGAACCGGTAGAGCGATCCGTTCGACTTATGGTTTCCGAGCACCATCCGGAGGCAAAACAGGCACCACCAATGGCCCTACCGATGGTTGGTATACTGGCTACACTTCAGCTTTAACATGCGCCGTTTGGGTGGGGATGGATGATGGGAAAACAATCCTCAAAGGGAGCTCAGGAGCTAGCCTCGCATTGCCAATTTGGGTCGATATCATGAAAGGATCCGATCGGCTCCCAAACATCAAAAATAAACCGATTGCCCCGGCACGTGATTTAGTTGTCGAACCAGTCAACGATGAGGTCCCCCGGGCCATCCCAGTCAACGACGACGAAATCCCTCTCGCCACTCCAGCTCGGTAACCTAATTCTCTGGGAAAATCTTGTCCATCGCCCTTCCGGCGCCATGCCGAATTAGAATAGGGCTCAATAAATCACGATAATCTGTGACTACCGGAACATCTCCAGGGCCGACTAGGATCCCGGTTTCGATTACAGGCATTTCACCAAGAACATTTCCGCGCTCAGAACCGCCCATCACAAACATTGATCCACCCCGACCATGATCGGTTCCAAAAGAAGAATTCTCAGCAACACGGCGACCAAATTCTGTCATTACGACTACAGTAACTGCATTCATTAGCTCACCGAGGTCACGATGAAATGCCGCCAGACCTTCCGACAAAAGTGTCATTAAGGGAGAAATCAACGAGCTTTGGGCTATATGAGAGTCCCATCCATTAAGATCAATCGAAACTGCCTCAAGCCCGACCCGGGCTTTGATCAAACGGGCGGTTTGGCGAAGGCCGTTCGAAAATGAATCATCTCGATACTCAGCTCCATTCTCAGGAGGAAGATCCTCGCGTCGTAATCGCTCGACTCGGCCCAAAGCTTGCAAGGTGTCGCGTGCCACGGGACCCAAAATGTTCTCCTTAGCGCCATAAAGAGCACCCAACTCAGTCTGCAAAGACTCCGTTGGCCCAGATCCACTTCCCAACGAAAAAGTTTCAAGTGATTCCATTACGGTTGCTGCCGGAGCGCCTCGTAACACTTCAGGCATTGCCTTACCAAGCGCTACGGCCGAGAGCGCACTCGGGGGTCTTCCTTCTCGGTATCGTAGAAATCGACCCAACCATCCGCCAGCCAATTGACCTCCGTGTTCCATGAGATCCTGGGCATAAAAATGAGAGCGAGTCTTGTCACTTGATCCTACCCCTGGAGCAACCGTTAATCCTCCCTCCTTATAAATATTTAAAAGGCCTGAGAAAGCTGGATTTAACCCGCAATTAGCGTCGCCGAGTTTCAAAATATCTTTTTCTGCAACAGCTAGCGTCGGTCTGACCTTATAATAATCGCTGTTACCAACCGGTGGAACCAAAGTCAAACCGTCAGCACCACCCCGAAGAAAGACTACCACAAGAGTGGCTTGTTCGTCTCCGTTTCCTGAAATAATTCCGGTATCTTTCATTTCCATTGGAATCCAGGTGAGGCCATCAAAAGCGCTAGCGGCTCACCACTCCGCTCGATTGCTGCTTTTTCTTCGACCGATGGATTCCGACCCAACAAAGATGCTGCCAAGCCATCAACTCCACCCGCCTTTTCGATCAAAACTTCTTCTTCGACTTTGATATTTTTACTCACCTCATTTCGAGCTAAGGCAATCGCAAAGTGCCATCTCCAAAGCAAGGTCCCAGTCCATGGCGAAGCAATATCAGGGTATCCATCTGGTGTGGGGTATTGGAATGGAGCATGCCCCATTCGTATCAAATAATCCACCACATCCATTTCGGAAGAAACCCTTGCTCGCACACCTCGTAGAGCCGAAACGATAAACTCGAAGGGCCGCTTCAGTTTCTGAGCTCGAGGCCCTTGTAAAAACTCTTGAGTCGCGAACACCGCCCGCAGAGTTTCCTTTATATTTCCGTTGCTAGATAAAAATGTTCCAGCCACTTTTTTTATCGAAGCTTCAGAGGGGTCATCAGAAATAAAACGAATACAAAGTTTTCTCCCAAGAAATCGCGCGGTTGAAGGATGCATACCAACAATCTCCAGAATATCATCGAGATCCTTCCTGCCACCCCCCGAAGCAATTTCATTCCCAAGAACTACCTTTGCTCCGTCATCGTGAGCATCGGCATGAAATTCAACCTTTCCTTTAAAAAATCGATCTTTCCCTCTCACAGTCCATCCACTCAAACATCTTGCGACTTCCATTACATCCTTCTGCGTGTATCCCCCACCCACGCCGAGTGTGTGAAGCTCCAACAACTCACGCGCATAATTTTCATTTGGCTTTTCGCTCTCGCCAGACTTTCGATTCTCCCGCCCATCAAGATACCAAAGCATGGCAGGACTGAGCGCAGAAGCTTTCAGCAGAGCCGAAAAATTCCCCATCGCATGCTTTCGAACCACTTCGCGGTCATCGGCCACTTTTAACCAACGACATTCTTTCTTAGAAATATCGATATTAAAATGATCGCTCCAGAAATGCACCATCACTTCAAAAAGCTGACGTCTACTCCGAGTTGCTCGAATCAAGGTCGCCCGAGTCAATTGCTCCAGCAGATGATCTTCCTTGTATTCATATAATTCGCCAAGTGGGGCATGAATAGCTTCTAGCCTTCTTACCGCCCGTTGGGTTCTTTTGTCCTCAATCTCATTAGGACTCAGTTGCTCCTCAAGAAAAAACGCAACCGCAGACTCATCATCTACACCTAACCCTTTCACTCTTGCATACTCTGAAGGGTCCGGCCCAAAAGTTAACCGATTTAAAACGTGGGAGACCAGATCAACTCCTTCGCCAGAAGGTGGAACCACTGGACCTTCCTGCGGCTCCATTCCTAAAAAGTCTTCAATCTTTTCACATCCCGATGTTGCAAAGAGCGACACCCCCATAGCGCCTCTCAGAAAAATACGGCGAGAAAGATCATCTGAAATCTTTGGCTTCATTCATCAGAAACTTTCTTACTATCACGCCAGCCCAAAAAGGCCGCTCCAACCCCAGTTAGGATCGCCACCGGAAAGACAAAGAGCCAGCCGAGAACGGGAAAAATAATCATCAACCCGAGTACAATCCCGCCACGTTTAACTCGCAACCAAGGTTGAGCCTCATCCAAAGGATGCACTAAGCCCTTCCCAATCCTTAAACATAAGCCCGCCGACCCACAAAGACCCAACAGAAAAACCAGAAGAACGATTAGAATCCCAAAGATTTTTATGAACGGAGCTCCCCCGTTCGCAATCAACAGCCCTATTCCTATTAAGGGAACTCCCATTCCGAGGCCGATAAAGAATGATTTCCACGGCGATTGTCCAAGCCG
>Ga0213869_10001619_pt1 | contig 16513 bp, 16 predicted proteins | sample PICome_10_FD_160083 | JGI IMG/M metagenome (GOLD analysis project Ga0213869, IMG submission 160083) | Coastal seawater microbial communities near Pivers Island, North Carolina, United States - PICO132 | ecosystem: Environmental > Aquatic > Marine > Coastal | place: USA: North Carolina...
GGAGCAGTTCAAGGTATTTCAGACATTATTATGAAGCCTGGTTACGTTAATGTTGATTTTGCTGATGTGAAGACTGTAATGTCAGAAAAAGGTATTGCGATGATGGGTACTGGAAGATCTAACGCAGAAGATGGAAGGGGCATAGAAGCAGCTCAACAAGCAGTGAGCTCAGAGTTACTTGAAGATGTGGAATTAAAAGATGCAAGAGGTATCTTGGTAAACATTTCAGCTAATGGAGTCAGATTATCTGATAATGCTGAAGTTGATTCAGTGATTAGTGAATTTACAGCAGAAGACGCAACAATTATTTGGGGAGTTGTAGAAGACGATACCATGAGCGAGGATGAGCTCTTGGTGACAATAGTTGCAACAGGTATAAATCAAAGAGGAGCTACATTAGCTGTAGACAATACTAGATCAGCAACAGTACAACTAAATCCAGTTGGCTTAAACACTCATTCAATTAGACAAGTAGAGTCAGGTGGCGCATCGTCTGCAGAGGAAATTGATTTCCTTGATGTGCCTACCTTCATGAGAAAACAAGTAGATTAATCAATGTTACACGTTCCAGTTCTACTGGAAGAATCGTTAGATTTTTTACTGAGTGATTTATCCGGATCATACCTAGATCTCACGTTTGGAAGAGGCAGTCATTCACAGGAAATATTAAACAGATTGTCTCCATCAGGCAAACTTTTTGCTATAGATAGAGACTTGGAAGCAGTATCTTATGGGAAAGATAATATTGCAGACAAAAGATTTGATATTTTTCATGCAAATTACTCTCAGATAGATGTTCTATTTTCAGAGCAGCAATTTAATGGAATTCTTTTAGATCTAGGAACATGCTCAACACATCTTGATAATCACTCTAGAGGATTTAGTTTTCAGGGAGAAGGCCCATTAGATATGCGTATGGATACTTCCCAAGGTTTTAGTGCCGCAAGTTTTTTAAATGAGTCAACTGAACAAGAGATCAGCGATGTTATATATAAATATGGAGAAGAAAAGGCTTCTAGAAAAATAGCAAAAGCTATAGTTGCATTTCGCAATCATACTTTAATTAACAGCACCTCGGATCTTGTAAAAATTGTTGAGAGTGTTTTAAAAAGGATTGGTAAAAAACATCCAGCAACCAAAACTTTTCAAGCAATTAGAATCCATGTAAATAATGAATTAGAGCATTTAGAAATTGCTTTGAGTAAAGTATCACAATTACTAAATAAAAAGGGAATCATAGCGATCATTTCTTTTCACTCGCTTGAAGACAGAATAGTGAAGAACTTTTTTAAACCTGATATTCAATCCCTTCCAAAGGATATTCCTATCAATAATGTTGTTAAAGAGAGTTTTCATTGCATTAAAAAGAAAATTAAACCTTCTGCTGAAGAAATTAAAAGAAATCCTAGATCTAGAAGTGCAGTTATGAGAGTCTATTCAAAGTTATGAAATTCTCGATAAGATTATATTTTTTATTTTTTTTATTATTTATTTTTCTATGTGTCTGCTTAGAAACTGTAAAAGTGAGATGGCAAATAGCCCAAGAGTTTGAAAATCAAGCTTATCTCAAGCTTTCTCAGAATAAGTTCAAGCAAATTAATTTTCAACTTCAAACTGAGCACTATCATTTGAACTCACCTGCAAAAGTAGAGCGTCATGCAAAAGAAATATTGAATATGGAAGAAATTATTAATATTAAGCTAATTCATCATGAAAAATAATCTAGGTTTAGGCTGGCGTGCATTAACTATTTACGCAACTTTGATTATCATTTTTTGCATCGTATTGTTTAGAATTTTTGCTATACAATTTAATGACAGAGATTTTCTGGGATCTAAGGGTGAGAGAATGCTTCACACTTCTAGGGTTATTCCCGCATTGCGAGGAGGAATCTATGATCGGAATAATTTTCCACTGGCAGTATCGGTTGTGCAATACAATCTTTTTGCTTTGCGTAATTTTTCAAACGAAGAGTATTCTGCAGTTAAAAAAATTCTTACAATCAATCAATCATTTGATGAGATAGATGAGCTTAAGAGAAAATCATTATTATTTTCTAACTTAAATTTTTCTCAATACGAGAGAATTAAAGCCTTACGCCTTAATGGGGTAGAAATAGAATCATTTCAGAAGCGGTATTATCCTCTTGGAGAACAAGCATCACCATTCATTGGTTTCTCAGGAAAGGATGGTAAAGGCTTGGAAGGCCTAGAAAATATCTTAAATGATAGATTATCTGGTATTCCAGGAATGGAAATAGTAACAAGAAATGCTAGTAGAAAACCTAAAGAAGTCAGTCCAGTTACTCCTGGCCAAAACTTTAACTTAACTATTGATAGCAGAATTCAATTTTATACTTTCAAGCATCTTTCAAGATTTATAATTGCTAATAACGCCAAAGGAGGCAGCGCAATAGTTTTAGACAATCATTCTGGTGAAATCTTAGCAATAGCTAGCTATCCTTCTTACAATCCAAACAGTCGCTCTAGAATTATTCAAAGAAATAGGGTGCTGGTTGATGCTTTTGAACCCGGATCGATTATTAAACCATTAGTTCTGGCCAAAGGAATTGATTTGGGCCTTATTACCCTTGATCAGGTAATAGATACCAGCCCAGGTTTTATAAGCCTCAATAATAGAAAAATTTCGGATCCAAGAAATTATGGAGAATTAAGTTTTAAGGAAATTATTCAGAAGTCTAGTCAAGTTGGCGCCTCAAAACTTGCCCTTATGATTGGAGTAGATGGCCTAACTTCTAGCTATAGGGCATTTGGTTTATCTAAACCGTCTAATTTATTTTTCCCTGGTTTAGCCTATGGCACTATTAATACTAGACCAAATATCTCTGATCATGAAATTGCAAGCTTAGGCTTTGGCTACAGCATGACTGCCTCTGCCCTTCAGATAGCTCAAGCTTATTCCGTATTTGCAAACGAGGGCTACCTGAAAGATTTTAAAATCTTTCAAAATAATGAGGAAGTTTATCAGCAGAGAGTTATATCAACAAAAACAGCATCGCAAGTATTGCTTGCCTTAGAGTCTGTGGTCAAAGATGGTACCGGTAAATTAGCTTCAATTATCGATCACTCAGTTGCTGGAAAGACTGGAACAACTCACAAATCTAGTTCTAGCGGCGGCTATGATAAAAGTAAATATATTTCTTCTTTTGCAGGTATTGCTCCTTTGAGCTCGAAGCGACTTACTATCTTTGTTAGTGTGGAGGAGCCTGGATTGAATAATTATTCAGGAGGCATGGTTGCGGCTCCTTTATTTGCAGCTATTTCAAAAGACGTTTTAAATTATCTTGATGAATAGCATATCAAGCGTTTCTTCTTATTTTAATTTTGCTTGTAATGTTGAGCAAGATATTCTCGGCATTACTGATGACTCAAGAGATGTAAAAAATGGATATTTATTCGTAGCTAGAGCTGGTATAAATTCTCATGGCATAAAGTTTATAGAAGATGCTATTTCAAATGGTGCTTTGTGCATTTTGAGCGATCAGCCCAAGCCGAATGGAGTAAAGATTCCATTCATCTCTAGCAAGAATCTTGAAAGCTTGCTAATTAGATTTTTATTTAACTTTTATGGTCTAGAAGAAGATAACTTCTTAGTTCACGGAGTTACAGGAACTAATGGCAAAACATCTACTGCTTTTATGGCTCATCAAATTATAAGAAAACTTAAAAAATCTTCCTGTTACATTGGAACTCTTGGTGCAATCCTAAATGATGAATTCATTTCAACTAAAGGCAACACAACCCCAGGCATATTTGAGCTATTTGAGCTTTTGGATACTATCCCGTCCAATAAAGAAACATTCATTTTTTTAGAAGTGTCCTCGCATGCATTAGAGCAAGAGCGCCTGCTCTCATTGCCTTTTCATCAAACTATGCTTTTAAATATTAAATCAGATCATTTGGACTATCACCGATCTCTTGAGCAATACATTAAAGCTAAGCTCTCAATATTTAATCTCCACTCAGCAAGTACCCCGATGGCTTTCATAGACTCTTCTTTAGTGGCGTCTAATTTAAATACCTCTGAGCACAAAGAAAGAATTCAGTTTATTAGCGCTCAAGATTCATCAGCACCTTATTATTTTAAAAAAAAATTTACTGATAACGGTTCGTCTACAATTACATTTCAATTGCCTAATTGCAGCTTCTCAGTTGAAATTTCATTGTTCCCGCAATTCAATCTTGATAACTTTGCGTGCGCTATAGCTCTAATTTCTCATTCAATTTCAAAGAATGAACTCGAGGCAATAGAATATTCAGATATAACATTGCCCCCAGGAAGAAGTGAGCTACTGCAGTTGGACAGAGGTCATGTTTTTATTGATTTTGCTCATGATCCAGATGCTATGGAAAATATATTATCCGCATTATCACAATCTTATTCCGATATCTTGCTAATCTTTGGTTGTGGGGGTGAAAGGGATAAAGAAAAGCGCCCCAAGATGATGGAGGTAGCAGAAAATTATGCAAAAAAAATAATTTTTACCTCTGACAATAATCGAGGAGAGACATTTCAGCGAATAGTTAAGGATGCTACTGGCACAAGTAAGTTTAAAAATTTAACCGTTATACAGTCCAGACAAGATGCAATTATGGAAGGCCTTGCATCTCTCACTAATCAAAATATCTTGGTAATATTGGGTAAGGGACATGAAAGAACAATGGAAGAGGGTGGAAATAAAATCCCATTTAATGATCGGGAATGTGTCCTCAGCAGCATATAAAATGAAATTTATTCAAAATACCAGTGACATATTACTAGCCTTGGGAGTAGCAGGTAAACATAGATCTCCAATTAAAGATTTCTGTATTGATTCTAGAAAGGCAAAAAAGAATTCGATCTTTATAGGGCTCACTGGCTCTAATGAAGATGGGAGTAAATACTGTGATGATGCGTTTTCAAATGGAGCAGTTTTTGCAATTATTAAAGCTAAGAAAGGTATGAATGCAAATAAGCTTAAAGAAAATACTCTCTGTGTCTCAAACCCAGAAAAAGCATTGGCTCAGTTAGCTCAAGTTGCTTTAACAAATTTTACAGGACCTGTGATTGGCATCACTGGTAGTAATGGTAAGACAACTACCAAAAATATTCTTAGCACAGGAATTAACAATAGTTTTTCAACGTTTAAAAATTTCAATAACGAAATAGGATTACCTTTATGTGCTTTGATGCTTGATTCAAAAAATGAGGCAGCAGTCTTTGAAATGGGAGCAGCAAAAAAGGGAGATATTCATTTTTTATCGAAAATCATTCAACCAGATATAGGGATTATTACTCATATTGGTCACTCTCATTTATTGGGCTTAAATTCATTGAAAGGTGTTCTAGAGGTAAAGTCAGAATTAATTCATAATATTAAAAAAAATGGGACTGCCATAGTGCCAAATGGTCCTCATTTAAATTATTGGAGAAAGTTAAGGAAAGATATTACTTTTATAACATTTGGTTTAGATGAGTCAGCTGAATTTTTTCCTAGAAATATTGAGTATTCTTCAGCAGGAACATCTTTTTCTATTCAATCTCAATATTTTAAAAATGAAATTCGAGTGAGTACACCTCTTATGGGAAAACATAATATCTTAAATATTCTTGCTGCATTTTCTAGTGTGTATAAGTTAAATGGAGATATGACTTTTTTTCTTAATTCATTAAAAAGCTTTAAAAATGAACCTCAAAGACTTGAGTTTCAACCGTGGATAAACCAATCAAATCTTATTAATGATTCCTACAACGCTAATCCTGATTCTGTTAAAGCAGCAATAGATGTATTGCATCAAATGAGAGGAAGGAAAATTATGATACTTGGAGATATGAAAGAACTTGGAAGGTTCAGAAAGAAATTTCACAAGGAGATTGGAGAGTATGCGAAAATTAAAAAGTTAGACTTGTTCTTAGGTTTTGGTGACCTTGCTAGGCATTCTGTTGATAGCTTTGGTTCTTCCGGCATATTTTTTGACTCAAAAATAGCCTTAACAGAATTTTTAAAATCAGAAATTTCTAAGAACGACTACGTTTTATTAAAAGGCTCAAGAGGTATGCGGATGGAAGAATTTATTAACATAGGAGGCAGAGATGATTGAGCTTCTTGGAACATGGTTAATGGCCTATGACTCTGGATTTGATGTTCTGCGTTACCTTACCGTTAGGACTATTGGCGGAACATTAACTGCATTACTTTTATCTATATTGCTAGGCCCAGTTATTATCAGTCTGCTAACTAAAATGCAATTTTCTCAATCTATCCGAGATGATGGCCCCCAGTCCCATCTTGCAAAAGCTGGCACGCCCACTATGGGCGGATTAATTATTATATTTTCACTATTAATTTCCACTTTGCTTTGGGCAGATTTAAAAAACTTATATATCTGGATACTAATCTTTATTACTCTTTCTTTTTCTAGCATTGGTTTAGCGGATGATTGGTTGAAAATTAGGCATAAGAGCTCTAAGGGGCTGAATGGAAGATACAAACTTTGCTTGCAACTCATATTCTCTCTTCTTGCAATGCTATTTATGCTTCAAGTATCTCCAGAGGGAAATAATCAAATTTTTATCTTGCCTTTTGATAAAGAGTTTATTTTTATTATTTCTCCACTTACTTTTTTGTTTATTAGTGTATTTGTAATTATGGGTTCCTCTAATGCAGTGAATTTAACAGATGGCTTAGATGGCTTAGCTATCCTGCCATCTGTATTAATAGCTGCTGGCCTTGGCCTGATTGCTTATGCAATGGGTAATCAGATCATTGCAAATTATTTATTTATTCCGTTTCATCCCTTAACAGGTGAGTTAATTGTATTTTGTGGAGCTTTAATAGGAGCCGGAATTGGCTTTCTTTGGTATAACACTTATCCTGCTCAAATCTTTATGGGTGATCTAGGATCACTGACGCTTGGAGGCATTCTTGGAACACTAGCTGTTTTAGTAAGACATGAAATAGTTTTTGCAATTATGGCAGGAGTATTTGTGATGGAGACACTCAGCGTCATCATTCAAGTAGGCTCGTATAAAATTCGAGGCAAGAGAGTTTTTTTAATGGCTCCCATTCATCATCATTTTGAGCTGAAAGGCTGGGCAGAACCAAAAGTAATTGTTCGTTTTTGGATTATTACTTTTGTACTTGTTCTTTTTGCTTTAGCGACACTAAAGCTAAGATAAAAAATTAAATGACGTCTTTAATATTTGGCTATGGCATGACAGGTCAATCATTTGACCGATACTTGACTAAGAATGGAATTAAATTTGATATCTATGATGTCAAGCATGTTGATCATCCCAATTCATTCAACAAACTTCCTAGCAAAGAGAAATTACAATCCTATGAGATGGTTTATATAAGTCCAGGCATCAATATTCTTGAGCTCTATCCTAACAAAGAATTTGAAACAGTTAATTTTAAAACCGATTTAGATATATTTTTTGAAGAAGATAGCTCTATTAAAATAGGTATTACAGGAACAAATGGCAAAAGCACATGCTGCATGCATTTAAGTCAATTGCTAGATAATGCTGAAATATTAGGGAATTTTGGCAGACCTCTGCTTGATAGCATTAATTCTAAAAAAAAATATTCAATCATTGAGCTTTCCAGTTTTCAACTTGAAAAAATGAAAGATAATTTACTTGATTTTGGTGTTCTGTTAAATATCGCTCCTGATCATCTTGACCATCACGGTAGTTTCCATAATTACATAAATGCTAAAAATAGAATTTTAGAAGCAAATAGATCAACCACTGAAAATGGTCCCTTTGAAATATTCGAAATAATTACAGGAAACAAGTACCAGGGACGCTTGCAACCTCAAGATTTAATAAATTTACCTCATCGACTAGAAAAGATAATACTGAATAATCGAGTAATCATTATTAATGATTCTAAGTCGACCAATACAGATTCTTTAAAATTCGCTCTAAGCAATGTCTCTGATGACTCATGCGTGCATCTAATACTTATGGGAGACCCAGACAAAGAGAGATACGATTCTTTATTGCTTTCCAAGCCGCAATATCTTTATATTTGTGGAAAGCATGCAGATCAGTTAAGCAGCAAGATAATTCATCGCAATAAGTCTATTTTTCAATCTTTAGAAGATACCTTAAAGCATATCAATCATAGCTTTGCAGGCAATGTAGAAATTTTATTTTCACCAGCTAATCCTAGCGGCAGGGATTATAAAAATTTTGAAGAGAGAGGTGAGCATTTTTTAATTTTAGCTCAAGAGATATTAAATGATTGATAGAGAAAATATTTTTATTATCCTCCCATTTATCTGTCTTCTATTTATTGGCTTGGTCATGGTGACGTCTTCAAGTGTTTATGTAGCAGAAAAAATGTATGGCAATCCATTTCAATTTGCAGAAAAACATATCATTTTTCTTTGTTTAGGGATGATCACAACCGTTATTTCTATTAGCATTCCGTCTAAATTATTTTATAACTATGATTGGTTTTTTCTGTTGGCCTCCTTTTTATTATTGCTGGCCTTGTTACTTCCAGGCATTGGAACTGAGGTGAATGGAAGTACGAGATGGATAAGACTTGGCCCAATCAATATCCAACCATCTGAAGTAAGTAAATTGGCATTGTTAATATATATTTCAGGATATTGTGTAAGAAGATTAAGTGAGATTAATACAACTTTAGGGTTTTTTCGTCCCTTGATTGTTCTGGGTGGATTTGGTCTATTAATAATGAATCAACCTGACTTAGGCTCTACTTTAGTAATTGGAATGCTTGTTATTGCTATATTATTTTTTGCAGGGATATCCTTTGTTCAATTTCTTTTACTGGCATCTTTGATGATCGGATTAGCCGCATCAGCAGTATTTTTTTCGGCTTACAGATACGCAAGATTAATATCTTTTACTGACCCATTTGAATATTTTGATAAAGCTGGCTGGCAACTTGGTAATGCTCTGCTTGGTATTGGTCGAGGAGAATGGTTTGGAGTAGGTTTGGGAAATGGAATACAAAAAAATTTGTATCTTCCTGAGCCACATACTGACTTTATTTTTGCTGTACTTATAGAAGAGTTTGGTGTGACAGGTAGTTTAGTTTTACTTGCTCTGTATGCAGCTTTAATAATTGGTATTTTTAGGACAGCAATTAAAGCAATAGAGCTAGGAAGATTATTTGAGGGACTAATTGCATATGGTGCTGGCGTATTGATTGCTGTTCAAGCCTTATTTAATATTGGAGTGAATTTAGGAATTTTGCCCACGAAAGGTCTTACTTTACCCTTCATTAGTTACGGTGGAACAAGCTTAATTTTATTTATGTTTATGATAGGTATGGTGCTTCGAATAAATCACGACAATAGGTCGATTAAATAATGAGATTTTTAATCTCAGCAGCTGGTACTGGGGGACATGTTTTTCCAGCCCTTGAATTTTCTGCAGAGTGCATTAAAAATAATCATGAAGTGCTTTGGATGGGCACAAAAACTGGATTGGAGAGCCGTAAGGTTCCCGAAAAAAATATCCAATTTATGACTGTCCCCATGAGGGGTTTTAGGGGCAAAGGTCTTTTGAATAAATGCATATCAATTTTTGGCTTAGTAGCATCGATTGGAAAGACAATTATCTTTTTATTTCAAAACAACATAAATTTCGTAGTTTGTTTTGGTGGATATATTTCATTGCCAGTAGGAATTGCAGCTATTCTTTGTCGCAAGCAGCTAATTCTTCATGAGCAAAATGCTGTTATGGGAACTTCTAATAAGCTGCTAGCACCGTTTGCTAAGATAATATTTCTAGGAACTCCATTAGCTATGGTGTCTCAAAAGAATACTCAGCTAGTTGGAAATCCAATCAAGAGAATTATCAAACATCAGGATATGGCGCCCCCTAAATCTGATGAGTTAAAGATTTATGTCACTGGTGGAAGTCTAGGTTCAGAATTTATGAACAAGAATATTCCCATTGCATTGAGCTCATTAAATATTCCAATAATGATTAAGCATCAATCAGGTCTGAATAAATTAGATGGAGTTGAAAGTTTATATACTGGGAGAACCTCTAGCGATATTCAAGAATTCTATGAGACACCCTTAGAGAATATTTTATGGTCTGATTTTGTTATTTGCCGAGCAGGGGCTTTGACTTTAGCAGAAGTTACCAGCCTAAGTCGAGGTTGCATCATGATTCCTCTGCCTTCTGCTATAGATAACCATCAGCTTGAAAATGCCAAGCAGATTGAAAAACTCAATATGGGACTAATATATGAGGAATTAGCATCGCCTCAAGCCTTGCAAGAAAAATTAATCAATATTATTGAAAAAAAAATATATCTTGGCTGGCAGAATAATACAAATTCAATTGATCATTTCCAAGCAGCTGAAAGGATGTTAAGTTCAATTTTACAAATCAATAATAGTTAAAATGAAGTCATTGGGTTTCCAGCAATTTAAGCAAATTCATATGATTGGCATTGGCGGATCAGGAATGATTGGTTTGGCAACAATACTCCAAAAGAGAGGATTTAAGATCACTGGCTCTGATTTAGTTATCACACCTGAGGTAGAGGAATTAAAAAAATTAGGCTCTAAAGTACAGATTGGACATGAGCCAAATCTCATCAAGAATGCTGATCTCGTTGTAGCTTCTTCTGCTATTTCCAAAAGAAATCCCGAGCTTGTATTTGCTAAAAAATTAGACATTACTATTATCCCGCGCGCTGAAATGTTGGGCACATTAATGAAGCCTTACCGTAGCATTGCGGTTGCAGGAAGTCATGGTAAGACCTCAACTACGAGTATCATTGCAAGTGTTTTTAATGCAGCTGGCTTGAGTCCAACCTATGTTGTGGGGGGGCAAGTATTAAGCATTGGGCGAAGCTCTAATCTTGGAGATGGGAGTTACATGATTGTAGAAGCAGACGAGAGTGATGGTTCTTTCTTACATCTTCAACCTGAGATTGCTGTTATTACCAATATTGATAATGATCACCTTGCTTTTTATGACTCAAATCAAGATAAGTTAAATCAAGCTTTTGTTAGTTTCGCAGAAAACCTTCCATTTTATGGGCATTTAATCATCACCTTAGATGATAGTAATGTTTCTAAGATAGCAAAACATATTCATCGAAAAAAAATTACCTTTGGGTTTTCTTCAAGAAATCAATTTCAAATTATCAATGTTGAATTATTGAAAGGAGTTCAAAACTTTCAATTGTTAGATACCAATACCAAAAAGCTTTATTCATTTTCTACGCCTCTTAGTGGAAAGCATAATATTTATAATCTTTGCGCAGCTATCTGTGTTGCTCTAGAGGAAAAGATTTCTATTGCAGATATCAAGAAAGGCTTGAAAAATTTTAAGGGAGTAGGGCGAAGATTTGAGATAGGACAAATTTCAATAAGCAATCAGCCTAAAATTTTGATTGATGACTATGGTCATCACCCAACAGAAATTTTAGTTACCATCAAAGCAATTAAAGAAAAATTTCCTAAAAAACGCATTCTTATGATCTTTGAGCCGCATCGATACTCAAGAACAAAGCAGCTTTTGAAAGATTTTATTAAAGTGCTATTAAAAGTTGATCAATTAGTACTTTTAGACATATATCCTGCAAGCGAGAAACCAATGCGTGGTATCTCATCCTCAAGATTGATGGATGAAATTAATCAGCAAAAAGGAAATGCTATTAATTTATCTAATGTTCATGCAATAGAGTGGATTACAAAAAATTATAAAGAATTTGATATTCTTGTCACGCAAGGCGCAGGGACAATTTCACAATTAAACAATTCAATTAAAGAGAAGTGGGCATTAAAAAAATAGCAGTTTTGTATGGAGGTGCGTCTGCGGAGAGAGATGTATCCATAGAAAGTGGTAAAAATATTTATGCAGCCATTCTCGATCTTGGATATGAAGCAAGTTTAATTGACTATCCCAAAGAATTTACAAATGCGGTTATGGAAAATCATGATTATCTTTTTATTGCCTTGCATGGAGAGGATGGAGAGTCCGGTGACTTGCAAAAAATATTATCAGATAAGAGCATTCCATACTCAGGTAGCGATGCAAATGCATGCTCCAAAACCTGGAATAAAGCGAGGTGCAAAGAAATTTTAAATCTCAACAATATTCCAACCCCTCAGTGGTTATCTATTGGTGAACTTTCACAAGAATCTTGCAACCTTGAATCTGATAAATTTAATGTTTTCAACCTTAGCAATACTTTATTTCTTAAGCCTGAAGAAGAGGGATCTAGCATCGATGTATTCAAAATTACAAATGAGTCTGATCTCAGCAAGGCAATTCAAAATTGCTCAAATAACAACAGACCTTTCATATTTGAAGAATGTATTGAGCACAAAGAGCTAACAGTGCCGGTACTGAATGGAAGATGCTTGCCAGCTGTTGAAATCATTACTAGCGAATCTTTCTATAATTATAAAGCTAAATATGAAAAGGATGATACTCAGCTCCTTCAAATTAATTACTCTCCTGAAGAGCAAGAAATCTTAGAATCCATATGTATGAATACCTTTAATGTGATGGGGTGTAAAGGTTGGGCTCGGATTGACCTGTTGCAAGATTTAGAAGGAGAGTTTTATGTGCTTGAAATCAATACAGTTCCGGGCATGACTTCTCATAGTTTATTTCCAGCATCTGCAAAAAGTGCCGGACTTGATTATAAATCGCTAATTCAAGAAATTATCGATGAAAGCTAGTAACTATAAATATTTAATTGCGATTATTTTTATATTTTTTGGTGAACAGATTGCTGCTGAGGATAGCATCGTAATTAATTTTGAGAGCCCGCCCTCTCTAAATCAAGAAGCTAAATTGATTCAAAATATTAAAAATTATAATTCAGTTCAAAGCATTGAGAACTATCTAACGCAACAGAATTGGATAGAGAATTTTTTGATTAAAAGCAGCTTCTTTGGAAAATTTCATCAGATTTTTATACAAAGCAAAAAACCAAAGTATGTCTGGAAAGATAAATTTTATATAGACAGCCAAATATCAACATTTGCTTATGATGGCGGTTATCCTGATCTCATACGTTTAGATATGCCATTAGAGTACTTAACTTTTTGGATTAAAGCTGAAAATCAATACATCACATTATTTAATGATTTGAGCCTTACTATTAGATCAGTTGGTTTTCAACCTGCAGTAGGCTGGTATTTGCTCACTAGCGATGCGTTAAGAGTGAATTTGGGGGATGAACTCTCAAATGACACCTATCAAAAACTTTCACTTACACTTAAATATATGTTCGAAAATAACCTAACACCTAGTATCATTGATCTTAGGTACAAAGCTGGAGCAGCTCTAAATTATGGCAAATAATGGCACAAAAGATTCCGACTATGTGGTTGGATTAGATATCGGAACATCAAAAGTTGTATGTATTATTGGAAAATATATTGATCAACATTCAGTAGAGATTGTATCTATGGGATCCTATCCTTCCAGCGGTTTAAAAAAAGGTGTGGTTGTAAATATTGATGCTACTACTGATGCTATTCAAAAATCTATAGACCAAGCTCAAACTTCATTTGATGGAAAAATTAAAAATGTATTTGTAGGAATTGCTGGAAATCATATACGCAGTCTGAATTCTCATGGAATAGTGGGCATTAAAGATAAAGAGGTAGTGCCAGGGGATATTGATAGAGTAATGGAGGCTGCTCAAGCAGTTGCTATTCCGTCCGATCAAAGGGTTCTGCATGTGTTACCACAAGAATATGTGATTGATGATCAAGATTCCATTAGAGAGCCATTGGGTATGTCTGGAGTGAGATTGGAATCCCATGTGCATCTAGTAACTTGCGCAAACAACGCCATTCAAAATATTGAAAAATGTGTCAAGAGATGCGGTATCGATGTTGATGGGTTTGTGCTTGAGCAATTAGCCAGTTCTTATTCGGTGTTGTCTGAAGATGAAAAAGAATTAGGCGTATGTCTGGTTGATATTGGGGGTGGAACAACCGATATTGCAGTTTTTAATGCTGGCTCGATAGCCTTTACTGGGGTTATACCAATAGCTGGAGATCAAGTGACAAGTGATATTGCGGTGGCCTTAAGAACACCTACCGCTCAAGCTGAAGATATTAAGCAGAAACATGGCTGCGCCGCAGCTGAATTAACAAATGATGGAGAAACTCTTGAAGTTATGAGAGTTGGAGGAAGGCCTCCAGAGGATTTATCTCGTCGGTCTTTAGCAGAGATAGTAGAGCCTAGATATGTTGAGTTATTTGAATTAGTCAAAGCAGAAATTCAACGCAATGGCTTCGAAAGTAAAATCCCCGCAGGAATTGTCCTAACAGGTGGCACCTCTAAAATTGAAGGAGCTGTCCCATTAGCTGAATCTATTTTTCAAACTAGTGTGCGCCTTGGTATTCCTGAAAAATTTAGCGGCATGGAGTCTGTGTTAAAAAATCCTATTTATGCCACTGCGCTCGGATTGGTGAGTTTCGGGTTCGATCAGCTAGAACAGGGCTATACATTAGAAAATAATAAATCTATTTTTGATAGAGCTTTTGGATTCCTCAAAAATAATTATTGATTGCACACAGGATTTACCTTAGAATTCACGCTCCTTGGTTTTTTGATGTTCAAAAAATCTATTAACTCAGAAGGAAATATATGAATAATTACGAATTAATTTTGATACTTAACCCAGACTTATCTTCTAAGTTTGATGAATTCCAGTCTAAATTTGATAAATCCTTATCTGATATAGGCTTTGAAGTGAAGAAATTAGAGAATATTGGAAGAAGGCAGCTTGCTTATAGCATTATGAATCATAACAAAGGGCATTATGCTATTTATCAGCTAGAAGGACCTGCTGCAGGAGCTCTAGAGCTTGAAACTAAGCTAAAATACGATACCTCGGTTATCAGACATCTATTATTAAAAGTTGACACTCTATCTCTTGAAGATTCTATGTTAATGATAGAGGCACAGGAAGCTAAAAAAGCCCCGCAAGAAGAAATTAAAGTGACTCCTCCAAAGGCAAAAGTATCTGAAGAAGCTAAGCAAGAAGCTACCCCTGCTGAAGAGAACAAGACAACGGAGAGTGAATAATGTCCCAAGATGCAAAAAAGAATTTTAATTATAAGAATACAGACCTACTAAAAAGATATATCACCGAAACAGGAAAGATTATTCCAGCAAGGGTCTCCAATATCTCTGCCTCCGAGCAAAGAAAATTAACTAAAGCAGTAAAAATTGCAAGATTTTTAGCATTGTTGCCATATACCGATTCACACAGATAAATTATGAAAATTATACTTTTAGATAAAATCCAAAAACTTGGTGGGATTGGAGACGTAGTAGATGTTAGCTCTGGTTACGCAAGAAACTTTTTAATACCAAAAAAGAAAGCAATGTTTGCCTCAGACGATAATCTAAAATATGTCGAGAGTCGCAAGTCAGAATTGGCTGCTGCTTCCGCTGATGAAGTTGCAAAAGCGCAGGGCCTAGCTGATTCTATTGAAGGTTCCAAGGTAGAGATCAAAGTTCAAGTAACGGAAGAGGGTGCTTTGTATGGATCAGTAGGAACTAGAGAGATTTCTGATGCATTTATTGCGATTGATCTTGCTGTAGATAAGAGCGCAGTTCAACTTCCTGAGGGACCACTTAAGGAACTAGGAGATTACTCTATTACTTTACTGTTTCACCCAGAAGTATCTTGTGTTGTTGAAGTCTCAGTTCAACCAGAGTAGTTGTTATCTTTTTAATATGATGTAAAAATCATATTTATGTCAATTCAGTCCATAGAAAACACCGAACAGGTTCGCGACCTTGAAAAAGCTGTGCTTGGCGGCTTGATGCTTGAGACTGAAAGATATGATGCAGTTAGCTTGATCATACAATTCTCAGATTTTGAAGGCCAAGATCATCAGAGTATATTCCAATCAATGGGAGAGCTTGTATATGCGAATAAACCCTTAGATCCGTTAACAGTCTCCGGAAGATTAGATAATAAAAATCTTCTAACTAGAGCAGGGGGCAAAAATTACTTAATTGATCTTGCTTCTTCTAGTCCATCAGCAGCCAATCTTGAGGCTTATGCTGAAATGATTCGACAAAAATCTATTTCTAGAAAATTGATGAGAATAAACTCAGAAATTTCACAATTAATTATTAACCCTCAGGGCAAAGATGCAGCTGCGTTACTTGACGAGGCTGAAACAAAAATTTTCTCGTTGAATGATGAGGCTAGTAAAACAGCTTCAAGTATTCAGAAATTGGATGTTTTAATACCTCAGTCTATTGATAAACTAAATCAAATTGCTAATAGCGGATCTTCATTGCTAGGCTCATCAACTGGCTTTAAAGATTTGGATGCTAAATTACAGGGATTGCAAAATGGTGATCTTATTATTGTGGCAGCTAGACCCAGCATGGGTAAAACTGCTTTGAGCATGAATATTGTAGAGAATTTTTTATTAAACAAAGAAGTTGAGGGCGGCGTTCTTACATTCAGTCTTGAGATGCCTGCAGAATCTTTGACGACTAGGCTCCTCGC
>Ga0213869_10001623_pt1 | contig 16492 bp, 16 predicted proteins | sample PICome_10_FD_160083 | JGI IMG/M metagenome (GOLD analysis project Ga0213869, IMG submission 160083) | Coastal seawater microbial communities near Pivers Island, North Carolina, United States - PICO132 | ecosystem: Environmental > Aquatic > Marine > Coastal | place: USA: North Carolina...
GTTAAAAAGGGATCAAAACTATATGTTGAGGGTTCTCTTCGAACGCGCAAGTGGCAAGGCCAAGATGGCCAAGATAGATATACAACTGAAATCGTAGCAAGCGAGATGCAGATGCTAGATAGTCGCGGTAGCCAAGGTGGTTATGAAGCGCCACAGCAAAGTCAGCAGCCAGCTGCTCAGAGCCAACAGCCAAGTGGTGGTCAGCAAGCTCCTCAGCAACAAGCTTCTCAGGGAATGGACAGTTTTGACGATGATATTCCTTTTTAGGACTTCGTAAAGATAACCAATTAAACACTAGACTTGAGACTGGTGGCATCTGTGCCACTGGCTCTAACGACAACACAAAGAGGCAGTTATGTCGATAAAAGTAGGCGATAAAGTTCCATCAGGAATGTTTACAGTAATGGGAGCTGAAGGCCCCACAGGGATCAGCACAGCTGATATTTTTGAAGGAAAAAAAGTTGTTTTGTTTGCCGTTCCAGGGGCATTCACACCAACCTGTTCGATGGCACATTTGCCTGGTTTCGTTGTTCATGTCGACGATATAAAAGCAAAAGGTGTGGATACTGTCGCTTGTATGTCTGTTAATGACGTCTTTGTAATGCATGCATGGGGACAATCAGCTAATGCAGAACATTTGATGATGCTTGCTGATGGCAATGCGGAATTCACGGCAGCTCTGGGGCTTGAGTTGGACGGTACAGGCTTTGGTATGGGTAAGCGCAGTCAACGGTTTGCCATGATCGTGGATGATGGTGTCGTAAGCATGCTTAACGTCGATGCAGGTGCCTTGGAAGGTTCAAGCGCAGAGGCTGTTCTAGCCGCACTCTAGATTTTAAGTCGAACGAACTTGTTAGGTAAGAGCTAGTAAGTTTCAAAGGGTGGAGGAAATTATTATTCCTTCACCCTTTTTTGTGCGTGCACATTGGGCTGGAGATTTACTCAGATTACTTAAGTCGCTTAACCGTTATATTTTTCCATAACTAGGCTGGCATTAGTGCCTCCAAAGCCAAAGCTATTGGACATGATGCGATTCAATTTTGTTTGTTTTGTTTCTAAGAGGATCGGTAAGCCGGAGGCATTTTCATCCAGAGAATCAATATGCGCCGATGCAACCACAAAGTCATTCTCCATCATCAGCATACAGTAGATAGCTTCATGAACACCTGCAGCACCCAGGCTATGCCCTGAAAGTGACTTGGTTGAGCTTATGTCAGGACAACTATTACCAAAGGTATTGCGAATAGCGCCGAGCTCAGCCACGTCGCCTACTGGAGTACTCGTGCCATGGGTATTAATATAATCCATGGGGCCTGAAGCGGTCTCCATGGCCATTCTCATACACCTTTCCGCACCTTCGCCAGATGGAGATACCATGTCTGCACCATCTGAAGTGGCACCATAACCTGTTACTTCACAAATGATATTGGCACCTCGTGCTAGGGCGTGTTCGAGTTCTTCCACAACAACGCATCCACCACCAAGACTGGGAGCAAAACCGTCTCGATCGGCATCGTACGCCCGAGAAGCGATGGAGGGAGTATCGTTGTATTTGCTGGTTAGGGCGCCCATAGCATCAAACATCGCAGCCATTGACCAATGCATCTCTTCGGCTCCGCCAGCTAGAAGCACATCTTGTTTACCCAGTTGGATTAATTCAACTGCGTGACCAATGCAATGTGCGCTAGTGGCGCAGGCTGAAGATAGTGAGTAGTTAACACCTTTAATTTTGAATGGAGTGGCAATGCAGGCTGATACAGTACTAGCCATTATTTGTGTTACACGGTAGGGGCCAGCACGCTTAATACCTCGAGCCCTCATAACATCTACGGCTTCGACAAACATTTCACCTGAGAGGCCACCAGAACCCATAATCAAGCCAGTTCGAAGACTCGTTACTAATTCTTCGCTCAATCCAGCATCTGCAATTGCCCGATCTGTGGCTATATATCCAAATGCAGCGGAATCGCCCATAAAGCGCAATACTTTACGATCAATGTGATCTTTGGGGTCAAGATCAATGAGGCCGCCAACGTTACAGCGAAGTCCCATCTCTGCAAAATCATCTCTGCGGCGAATGCCTGAGATACCATTTTTCAAGGAGTGGGTGACAGATTCTTTGTCGTTGCCAAGACAAGAAACGATTCCCATACCTGTAATAACTGCGCGTCTCATCAACGTACCTCGTTACTTTACTCAGTTAGAATTTTTGCCGTTATAAAGTTATATTAAAAGTTATCTGTGCTTTCAAATAGGCCGACTTTTAAATCTTTGGCTGTATATATTTCGCGACCATCGACTTCTACTGACCCATCGGCAATTCCCATAACAAGCTTTCGTTGGATTAAACGAGTCAATTCTAGCTTGTAGGTTACTTTTTTTGCTGTGGGTAAAATTTGACCAAAGAACTTAACATTACCCGCGCCTAAGGCACGACCTTTACCAGGGTTACCATTCCAGACCAGGAAGAAGCCTACCAGTTGCCATAGAGCATCTAAACCTAAGCAACCCGGCATTACTGGATCACCTTCAAAGTGACAATCAAAAAACCAAAGATCAGAGGTTATGTCTATCTCAGCGACAATTTGGCCTAATCCATTCTTTCCGCCTGAGTTATTGATTTCAACAATTCGATCTATCATCAACATGTTAGGGGCGGGTAGTTTGGCATTATCGGGCCCAAACAATTCTCCTCGGGACGCGCCTAATATTTCTTCCTTGGAATAGGAAGACTTTGGGGAAAAACTCATAAATTCCTGAGAGGTAGTTAAAGATGGCATCGTAACCACTTATGCAGCTAGCGGCAACTATTATGGGGCAAGACTTAAAAATTAAACTGCTAGTTTTAGTGTGTAATCTCAGCAAAGTTGCGGTCCAGCAGTTGACACAAGTGTTGAGTGTAGCTAGGGTTCAACATCGTCATTAAATCAGAAAACCTGCGCCCTCTAATGGAAACTTTTCAAAAAGCTGTGGAACATGAATTTTCCGCAGTAAATCAATTAATCGTCGATCGACTCCAGTCGGATGTTGGTCTCGTGGAAAGTATTGGCCATTATATTGTCGAAGCTGGAGGCAAGCGATTACGGCCTTTAGTCGTTCTTTTAAGTGCGCTGGCCAATGGCTATAAGGAAACTGATCATCTTAAGATGGCTGCGGTGATCGAATTCATTCATACAGCAACTTTGCTCCATGACGATGTTGTGGATGTGTCTAACCTGCGCAGAGGCCGTGAAACAGCCAATGCTCAATGGGGTAATGCTCCAAGCGTTCTAGTTGGTGACTTTATTTACTCACGAGCATTTCAAATCCTAGTTGAAATGGCGAACTTACCCATTATGAGTGTGATGGCTAATGCTACTAATGTTATTTCCGAAGGTGAGGTGCAGCAAATGGCGAATGCCGGTAACCCCGAGGTTACTGAGGATATTTACCGACAGGTCATTTACAGGAAAACGGCTAAACTTTTTGAGGCGTCAGCCCAAGTTGGTGCCTGCCTTGCCGGCACAAATGAGGATAATATGATCGTCTATGGAAAGCATTTAGGAATGGCATTCCAAATTGCTGATGATGTTTTGGACTATCAAGGTGATATTGCTGTGACCGGTAAGAATATCGGTAGTGACCTTGCTGAGGGTAAAATGACTCTGCCACTTATTTATGCGCGAGATAATTCTGATTCTAACTCTGCTAATTTGATCCGGAAGGCGATTGCTGACAAGAGTGCAGACGAATTTTCGGCAATTTTAGAAGTTGTTAATACAAGTGGCGGGTTATCTTATAGCCGCGACCAAGCTGCAAAAGAGGTTGAATATGCAAAAAATACTCTGAAAGAGATGCCAGATAGTCAGTATAAAAATGAGCTGCTCAATTTAGCAGATTTCTCAATCTCTAGAGTAAGTTAATTTTTGCCTGTAGAGTTGGACTTAATGTCTTGTGGTAAATTTATGTCTTTTGTGAACTTTTCTTGCGTAAACTAAAATTGGAATCCTGAATTATCTCACCCTGTCTCTCATAGTGACAAATTCCTCCGCTGCAGACGGATGTATTCCCACAGTAGCGTCAAAATCGGCCTTGGTTGCCCCAGCCTTGATGGCAATGCCCATTCCTTGAATAATCTCTGCAGCATGCTCACCAACCATATGACACCCAACAACCTTATCGCTCGCCTTATCAACAATTAATTTCATTGTGATTCGGTCGTTCCCGCCACCAAGAGTTTGCAGCATCGGCTTGAAATCTGAGGTATAAACTGCAATATCAGCATAGCTTTCAATCGCTGCCTCCTCACTTAAACCTACAGTGCCAAACTCCGGCTGACAAAAAACGGCCGTCGGGATATTGTCATAATCGATCTTTGCCTCCCCGCGGCCATACAAATGGTCTACTAGCACCATAGCCTCCTGGATGGCCACCGGTGTTAATTGCACTCGGTCAATAACATCACCTAATGCATAAACAGAGGGCTCTGTAGTACAGAAATGCCCATCGACTGGTATAGATCCATCCTTGCGTAACTCAATCTGAGTATTTTCTAAACCAAGGCCTGATGTATTAGCGATACGTCCCGTCGCATAGAGCACTAAGCCAGAACTTATTGTCTCACCACGATCCGTATTAACGTTAAATAGACCAGCCTCCTTCTCTACGCTTGTGATTTGAGTATTTAGATGTAGTTTGACACCCTTCTCTTGCATACCAGCAGTAATTTTATCGCTCATCTCTCTATCAAAAGATTTGAGTAAGTTAGCACCGCGATAAACAAGATGAGTATCAACACCTAACCCATTCAAAATGCCAGCAAACTCAACGGCGATGTAGCCGCCACCAACCACTATTGCAGTTGCAGGTAACTCATCGAGAAAGAACATTTCATTCGAGCTGATCGCATGCTCACAACCCGGAAAGTCAGGAATAAATGGCCAACCGCCTGTGGCAACAAGAATTACCTTTGCACTATAGGTCATCCCATTAACGGCGACTGAATTAGGGCCCAGCACCGTTGCTCGTCCATCGAAAAGATCAGCGCCACTGTTATCAATAAGGGACTCATAAATACTGTTGAGCCGCTGAATTTCAGTTGTTTTATTGTCCCTCAGGGTTGCCCAATCAAACGTCGGTTGGGATGATTGGCTCCAGCCAAAGCCCTGGCTACTATGAAACTGCTCAGGGAACTGTGAGGCATACACAAACAACTTCTTTGGTACACACCCTACATTGACGCAAGTGCCACCCAGATAGCGCTCTTCTGCGAGGGCTACTTTTTTACCCTTGGACGCTGCCATACGGGCCGCGCGAACTCCTCCAGAACCTGCGCCAATAACAAACAGGTCATAATCAAATTGATCTTTCATTTATGTTGTGAACTCATTTTAAAGTGGATTAAATAGCAGGGTTTAATTAGTTATTTGGATATAAGGTTATATTTCTGCCTGCTTTTTATAAGTCAGGCTCTTTGATTTCGCGGCCATAACTGATGCCCAGGTAGAAACTGTGTAAGGGACAGCATAGGAGGTGATGATTTTTATAATGACCCCTGTATCGGGAATACCGCCCATTAATTTGTCACCGTGATTAATCAAAGCAAGAATCGTTCCCACAAAAATGCTAGTTTTCAGGCTTCTAATAACTATGGTGCGCTCGGTACCAGCAATGACAAATTGATGTAATATATTTGTTTTTTTCATGTGTGAAAGCATTCAACCGCCAAAGCCTGGCCACCACTCCAAAACACCAGTTTTGAAACTGTCACGCTCGCTAATTCGTTTAGACCAGTCCTCAATGGCGGGGTATTGGCCGCATCCTAATATGAAATCACATATGCCAGATGATGGGCACCTCGTTGATATGATTCCACTTGTAGCCCCAACAGCTGAGTTGCAGCGGAAGTTGCTAGTCGATAATCCTCTGTGGCTGTATTGGGCAGGTGGAATATAGATTTTGTACGTGAGTAAGTATAACTTTTACTTATAGCTCATAAAGACGATGTCCAAAAGCCCTTGAATTTTTATTATATAATTCAAGCTGATTAATACTTTAAACAGAGTTTTCAGATACATTTAAAATACTTTATAACCTAGCCAGTCAATTGATTGCGCATTTCGAACCAAGACAGAAAGCTGAGGCGTACGTAATATGTTTCTCTTGTTATGCGTAATTTGTTGGCTATTGATTTTGTGATAATGATTATTGGTCTATTAGGCTATAGGCCGGATTTGGTTTTTGATACCATTATCAATAGTTATGAATACACAGATTTACATATCTAAAAATTAAGGAGAATTGAGTGATAATCGGGATTCCTTCGGAAATCAAAACCGGTGAGAAACGTGTCGCCATGTCCCCTGCAAATGTCCAAAGTTTGACGGACAAAAGCGTAAAGGTACTAATTCAATCAGATGCCGGCAATGCAGCGGGCTATCCAGATAAAGAATATTTGGCTGCTGGTGCAACAATTACTGTAGATCGAGCAGAGATATTTGCCAGTGCAGATATTGTTCTGCAAGTTCAAAGCTTCGGTTCCAATAATGAAAATAGTGCGGATGATCTGGCCTTGATTCGACAAGGTCAGTTGATTATCGGCATGATGGATCCTCTGGCTTCACCTGAAGCTGCTCTTGATGTCGCCGAGAAGGGCGCTACAGCGATAGCTCTTGAATTAGTGCCGCGTATTAGTCGTGCGCAGAGTATGGATGTGTTGTCATCAATGGCAACGTTAGCAGGCTATAAAGCTGTGTTAATGGGAGCTTCTGCTTCTCCTCGAATTTTCCCTTTACTGATGACTGCTGCTGGAACTTTGCAGCCAGCAAGAGTCCTTATCATGGGCGTGGGTGTGGCTGGATTACAAGCCTGTGCTACGGCCAAGCGCTTGGGGGCACTTGTCGAGGCCTATGATGTGCGCCCCGCCGCACGAGAACAAATATTGTCAGTGGGGGCGAAACCCGTAGAACTTGATTTAGATACTGGAGATTCTGAGGGTGCAGGAGGTTATGCTAAAGCTCAGGGCGAGGACTTCTTGCAGAGACAACGAGAACTAATGACAGCGGTGGTTGCTGAGCAAGATATCATTATTACTACCGCAGCAATACCAGGTGCTAAGTCACCTATTTTAGTCACTGAGGATATGGTGGTAGCAATGAAGCCTGGATCAGTGATAGTTGATTTAGCCGCAGAGCGGGGTGGAAACTGTGATCTAACAGAACAAGGTCAAACGATCGTTGCTCATGGGGTCACAATTATTGGCCCAGAGAATGTTCCCTCTGATTTGCCATACCATGCTAGCCAGATGTATGGGAAGAATATGGAAACATTACTGGGACTTATTCTCAGTGATAATGGTGAATTGCAATTAGATTTTGACGACGAAATTGTTGCAGGAACCGTAGTGGCCCATCACGGCGAAATTCCTCACGGACATATGCGCAAATTACTTGATTTGCCGGAACTCAATACAATTAAAAGTGAAAAGGATTAGATGATGGAAATTTTGATTTTATTGCTGGCGCTCTTCGTCTTATCGTTATTTCTCGGTGTTGAGTTAATCACTAAGGTGCCACCTACGTTACACACTCCGTTGATGTCGGGGACTAATGCTGTGTCTGGAATCACTCTGGTTGGCGCTCTGTTGGCCGCAGGCTCGGACAGCTCACCACTTTTGGTCAATGGGCTTGGCTTTGTGGCAGTGACACTGGCTACTATTAACGTAGTCGGCGGTTATTTAGTGACTAATCGCATGCTTGCCATGTTTAAAAGGAAATAAACAATGAATCCTACTGTTGTTAGTTTTATATACTTGGTTGCTGGGATTCTTTTTATTCTTGGTATTAAGGGCCTAACTAAGCCAAAGACTGCTGTGCGTGGTAATAAGTTATCTGCATTAGGTATGCTGATAGCGGTGGTTGTTACGCTTTTAGATGGAGACGTCGTAAATTACAATTTTATTATTGCTGGGGTGCTAGTAGGTAGTGGCATCGGCGCGGTTATGGCGCTGAAAATCCAAATGACCTCGATGCCGCAGATGGTTGCTCTCCTAAATGGTTTCGGTGGGGGTGCCTCTCTAACCATTGCTCTTGCCGAGTACTACAGTAAATTGGGGTCTGCACCAGAGTCTTTTTCTGAGATATTAACGCCCGTAGTTGCTACCAGTAGTAATTTTGGTAGCGGTCCAGAAGGAACTGTCGCGTTGGTATCTATAGGCCTGACTGTACTGATTGGTGCTTTGACATTGACAGGTAGTCTTGTTGCTTTTGCCAAACTTCAAGAGTTGATGAAAAAGAGCTATGGGTTGCCAGGCGGGCCCATAGGTAATGGAATTTTCCTTGTTGCTTCGGCGGTTGCCGTGGTCTGCTTGGTATTAAATCCGGGTAATAGTGCTGCGATGGTCGCCATTGTGGGCTTAGCACTTTTGTTGGGTCTCTTTTTGGTTATGCCAATCGGTGGTGCTGATATGCCGGTGGTTATTGCTCTTTTAAACTCGTACTCCGGTATCGCCGCAGCATTGGCCGGCTTTATATTGGGTAACACGGTACTCATTGTTGCAGGATCGTTGGTGGGAACCTCAGGTTTGATACTAACCCAGATTATGTGTGTAGCAATGAATCGATCTCTCACCAACGTGCTATTTGGAAAGATGGCCGCTGGAGGTGAAGTAATTGATGCCGATGAGATATACGCCGGTAAGGTGACAAGCGCACAGCCTGATGAGGTGGCAATGATGCTTGAGATGGCTGATCGTGTGGTTATAGTGCCAGGTTATGGTATGGCTATGGCACAGGCTCAGCATGCAGTGCGAGAGCTGGCTGATTCAATGGAAGCCAAAGGTGTTGAGGTTGAATATGGTATCCACCCAGTTGCTGGGCGCATGCCGGGACATATGAATGTGTTACTTGCAGAGGCAGAAGTCCCCTATGATAAGTTAGTTGAGATGGAGCGGATTAACCCTACCTTTGAAGATACTGATGTGGTGATCGTCATTGGAGCTAATGATGTTACTAACCCAATGGCACGAGAATCTGAAGGCAGCCCAATTTATGGTATGCCTATTCTAAATGTAGACAAGGCTAAAAATGTGGTGGTGATAAAAAGATCACTAAGCCCTGGATTCGCAGGATTGCCTAACCCTCTATTTGCAATGGACCACACGGTAATGGTCTACGGAGATGGTAAAAAAGCGGTTGTAGAGATGACTACAGCACTCAATCAAGCTTAAATTCAATCGGTCAGAGATCGATGCCCTGCCACTATGTGGTGGGGCATTTTTTTGGCTGGGTGTTTAGTGACCGTCAAACTTAGCTCGCTCATTTTTAAACTAACGTTGAAATTGTATAAATTCACCCCAACTATTTAAATATAGTGATGGTGAAATTAAAAAAGGAATTGTTATGCGAGTCGAGAAACTAACCAATCAATTGCAGCAGGCATTTGCCGAAGCGCAATCTATTGCCGTTGGCAATGATCACTCCGCCATAGAACTATTTCATCTGTTGCTAGTACTCCTCAATCAACAAGGCGGCAGCGTTCGGCCAATTTTAAATCGAGCCGGATTTGATGTTAACGGGCTACAAGAATCATTGAATCAACAGTTAGATAAGTTAGCACAGATTAAAGCCCCCACAGGTGAGGTCAACATTGCACAAGAGCTCGGTCGCTTAATGAATTTAGCTGATCGTGTGGCTCAGAAAAATAATGATCAGTACATTTCCAGCGAAACTCTATTGCAAGTGCTCTTAGAAGATTCCGGCCAGACCGGTAAAATTCTTAGTAAATTTGGTGACCCTAAAAAAGCGCTCGCTGCAATTGCATCTGTGCGGGGAGGTGATTCTGTCAACGATCCAGATGCTGAGGAAAATCGAGAGGCACTTAGCAAATATACTATAGATCTGACGGAAAGGGCTGAAATGGGAAAGCTTGATCCTGTGATTGGGCGTGATGAGGAAATTCGCAGAACGATTCAGGTCCTACAACGACGTACAAAAAATAACCCCGTGCTGATTGGCGAGCCCGGGGTTGGTAAGACCGCGATTGTTGAAGGTCTTGCTCAGCGCATCATCAATGGTGAAGTTCCGGAGGGATTAAAAAACAAGCGCGTATTGACCCTTGACCTTGGTGCACTGCTAGCCGGAGCAAAATTTCGAGGTGACTTTGAAGAGCGAATGAAAGCGGTACTTAAGGATCTTGCTAAACAAGAAGGCCAGATTATTCTATTTATTGATGAAATACATACGATGGTTGGTGCGGGCAAAGCTGAAGGAGCAATGGATGCGGGTAATATGCTCAAGCCTGCATTGGCTAGAGGGGAGCTGCACTGTGTTGGTGCGACGACTTTGGATGAGTATCGCAAATTCATTGAAAAAGATGCGGCTCTGGAACGTCGGTTTCAAAAGGTTCTTGTTGAAGAACCTACCATAGAAGATACCATCGCTATTTTACGTGGCTTAAAAGAGCGTTATGAAGTTCATCATGGTGTTGAGATTACTGACAGTGCGATCGTATCAGCTGCGCGTCTCTCCCAACGATATATTACAGACCGCCAACTGCCGGACAAAGCAATTGATCTTGTTGATGAGGCGGGAAGTCGCATACGAATGGAGATTGATTCTAAACCAGAACAGATGGATCGATTGGAGCGTCGCTTGATTCAGTTGAAAATTGAACAAGAGGCGATGAAAAAAGATAACGATACTGCTGCGAAAAAGCGTAAAAAGAAAATACAACAAGATATAGCTTCTTTAGAGAGAGATTATGCTGATCTGGAACAAATTTGGACGGCTGAAAAGGCCTCGATGCAAGGGGCGACTCATATTAAAAGTGAGCTTGAGCAGGCCAAAGTGGATCTAGAGGTTGCCCACCGCTCTGGCAATCTAGAAAAAATGGCAGAAATTCAGTACAGCGTCATTCCTCAGTTAGAAAAGCAACTGGCCAGTGCCGTCTCTCATGACGAAGTTGAGAAAAAGCTATTGCGCAATAAAGTAACTGAGGATGAAATTGCTGAAGTGGTTGCCAAGTGGACTGGTATTCCTGTGAATAAGATGCTTGAGGGTGAGCGGGACAAGCTAATACGCATGGAAGACGCGTTACATCAGCGAGTAATGGGTCAATCGGAAGCGGTTAGAGCTGTCTCTAATGCAGTACGTCGTTCTCGAGCAGGATTGGCCGACCCTAATCGCCCCAATGGTTCGTTCCTTTTTCTTGGTCCTACTGGGGTTGGGAAAACAGAGCTTTGTAAGTCATTGGCAGAATTCTTGTTCGACAGTGAAGGAGCCATGATTCGTGTTGATATGTCAGAGTTCATGGAAAAGCATTCAGTCGCAAGGTTAATTGGTGCACCTCCTGGGTATGTTGGCTACGAAGAGGGTGGGTATCTTACAGAAGCTGTGCGCCGGCGACCCTACTCGGTGTTGTTATTAGATGAGATTGAGAAGGCGCACAGTGATGTTTTTAATATTTTGCTACAAGTGCTCGATGATGGTCGTTTAACCGATGGTCAAGGACGAACCGTAGATTTCAAAAACACCGTTATTATTATGACTTCTAATTTGGGATCTGATGTTATCCAGATGCTTTCTGGAGGGGAGAATTATGAAGTCATGAAATCGGCGGTGATGGATGTGGTTGCGATGAACTTTAGACCGGAGTTTATAAACCGAGTGGATGAAAGTGTAGTTTTCCATCCTCTTGCCAAAACGGAGTTAAGGGGTATCGCAAATAAGCAGTTAGCCTTGCTACAGGCAAGGTTGTCAGATCATGATTTGAGCTTATCTATTGATGATGCGCTCTTAGATAGTGTGATGGATATAGGGTTTGACCCAGTATATGGTGCTCGACCGTTGAAGCGCGCACTGCAGAGTTTGATCGAGAACCCTCTTGCAGAGGCAATTTTGGCAGGAAATTTCCCTGTGGGAAGCGCCATAAAGGGTAGTCTAGTCGATGGTAGACCTGAATTTGTTACGTCTTAGAGATAACCAACGAGAGGGTCGCCTCCAGAATAACTGGTGAGGCTTGCGAGGGAATCAATAAATAAATAAAACAGTTCTGCTTGAGACGATACGTCGAGTTTCGCATAGCTATTTTTTCGATGTAGTTTGACTGTCTCTGGCGAGATGCCTAAACGTTCAGCGATTGATTTTGTTGAATGTCCGTGAAGAAAAAGTTGAACTACCTGAGTTTCTCGGTCAGTAAGATATGCCGTTCCAAAATATTTGAGTGCGCTGTCCAATTGACCTGGTAGTTCATTGGTTTTATCCGAGATGTTTTTATCTTTACTGTCCCACTGAAGATTACAAATGCTCTCAATAATGGGCTCAATATCTTTAAGTATTCCCAGTTGAGTACGGTTGAAGCGCTGGGTTAATCCTAGCCGGCCCAAAGATATGTTAATAAACTGATTGTTACTCAGATGAATTATGTAGCCGATTTCATCTTTTATCTCGGTAAATTTAAAATAACTGCGGTAATACTCAGTCTTTTTAAACCCCTCTGGTGCGAGATCACTCAGACGATGAAGTCCACGGCAGCGTAGGTCGATTGCGGCCCGATAAAATGGATCGAGTAAAAATGCGCCATTTACAAAACCATCGATTTGGCTTTCTCTCTCCAACGGGGGTATATCATTGTAGTGGACCACAGGCTTCTCACCACCGTGATAATGCACGATGACTGCATTATCAAAAGGGACTAAACCTTTAAGCATACTGACTAGTAGAGATGGTAGGCGTTCGCTGCCGATCTCGGAAATGATTGGCGCAAAGCGCGAACTAAAGGCTGAAAGATGGTTGATCATGGCTCAAAGATTACAGTTCAAAAGTTCCAATCTGGATGATACTGAACATCTAGCCTTAATGTCACAATATTTTCGGCAAAGGTGTTTAGATTTTTTATAGTAGCCTTTCTAGCAGAATTAGTTTTATGTGCTAGACTCAAGATAGGGTCTAAAAAAATAATTATATTTTGGTGTCTAAAGGCACCCTTCATTTTGAGTCAATTACTCGCTTGAAGATACTGCGAACGCGGTTAGTTCGCCTTTTTGGCATAGTGCCATGATAAGGCACATGTCCTTGTAACAGGGGTCAAATCAATATGGCTTTTGCAGTTATTTTGGTCGCTATTGTTATTGTTTCGGTTTTATTTCACTTCCTCAGCCCATGGCAGGCTACTCCTCTGGCATCCAATTGGGGGTCAATTGATACAACGATTACTATCACTCTGGTTATTACAGGTATTTTCTTTGTTGCCATTGTACTTTTCATGGCCTACTGCGTTTACAAATATCAGGTAGTTCCAGGGCGCAGGTCGGAGTACAAGCCTGAAAACAAAAAGCTCGAATGGTGGCTAATTTCAATTACTACTCTAGCAATCTGTGGGCTGTTAGCCCCTGGCCTTGTGGTTTACAACGATTTTGTACATGTTCCACCTAATGCAGTGGAGTTTGAGGCAGTTGGAGAGCAGTGGCGCTGGAGTTACAGGTTACCTGGCGAGGATAAAAAGTTTGGCCGCACTAGTGTCAGACTTATGGATGACCGTAATAGTTTCGGACTTGACCCTGATGATGCGGCCGGTCAGGACGATATTCTGGTAGCTGGGAATCAGGTGCACCTTTTGGTTAATCAACCTACAAAGGTTTTGTTGAGATCTAAGGATGTACTCCATGACTTTTATGTCCCTGAATTTCGCGCGAAGATGGATTTAGTCCCAGGTCAAGTTACATACTTTTGGTTTACGCCGACGGTCCCAGGAACCTTTGACATCCTGTGTGCTGAATACTGTGGTATCGGCCACTACAACATGCGTGGGCAAGTTGTTGTTGATAAAGCCCAGGACTATGAGGAGTGGTTGTCCCAGCAAATAACGTTCGCTGATGTGCTCACAGGCGGTACAGTAGAGGGGCTTGTTGAGCAAGGACAGCGTTTGGCGTCCAGCCGAGGATGTCTTGCATGCCATAGTGTTGATGGTGGACCGAGTCTAGGTCCAGGATGGTTGAATTTATCTGGGTCACAAGAGACTCTTATTGATGGTAGTAAGGTCCTGGTTGATTCTGATTATTTGATTGAGTCCATTGTTGACCCAGCTGCGAAAATAGCTGCAGGTTATCCGCCAGTGATGGTCGCCTATGAATTTAGCGACGAGCAACTTGATAGTTTAGTAGCCTATATTGACTCTCTTTCATCAGATGATTTGAGTCAGCCTTCTACACAGCCGACAGAGGATTGATTCATGGCTTACGCAGATGATGTAGAACACGAGGAACTCCATGAGCCGACTAGCTTTATTGCTAAATATGTTTGGAGCCAAGACCATAAAGTCATCGCGATACAATACTCAGTTATCGCGATTTTTGTAGGTTTAGTTGCCCTTGTATTGTCGGCAATGATGCGTATGCAAATTGGTTTTCCTGAGAGCATCGATATGGACTCCACGCAGTATTACCAAGCTATGACGATGCACGGAATGATCATGGTGATCTACCTACTTACAGCATTATTTTTGGGAGGTTTTGGTAACTACCTGATCCCACTGATGGTGGGCGCTAGAGATATGGTATTTCCATTTGTAAATATGCTTAGTGTTTGGTTTTACTTGCTTTCTGTTTTAGTGCTTCTGGCTAGCTTTTTTGTTCCCGGAGGCCCCACTGGAGCTGGGTGGACACTATATCCGCCTCAAGCCATAACTCAAGGCACCCCAGGAGCAGAATGGGGAATTATTTTGATGCTAGTCTCCCTCATTATTTTTATTGTCGCTGCCACTATGGGTGGTCTTAATTATGTAACTACCGTTCTTCAGGCGCGTACTCATGGTATGACCATGTTCCGAATGCCTCTCACCGTATGGGGAATATTTGTCGCGACAATTCTCGCACTGTTAGCCTTCCCCGCACTGTTCGTCAGCGGCATTATGATGTTGCTAGATACAACTATTGGGACGAGCTTTTTCATGCCTGATATGTTTAGTCCGACTCAAGGTACTGCACTTGATTATACCGGTGGTAGCCCTATTTTGTTTCAGCACCTATTCTGGTTTTTTGGGCACCCTGAGGTATATATCGTAGCCTTGCCGGCCTTTGGTTTAGTTTCTGATTTAATCAGTGTTCATGCGCGACGAAGTATCTTTGGCTATCGAATGATGGTTTGGGCGATTGTTGTTATTGGTGTACTCAGTTTTGTTGTTTGGGCGCATCACATGTATGTCAGTGGTATGAATCCTTACTTTGGCTTTTTCTTTGCTGTTACTACGTTAGTTATCGCGGTGCCTACTGCCCTCAAAGTTTATAATTGACTGTTAACCCTGTGGCGTGGAAATATTCACTTAACCGTACCTATGCTATTTTCATTAGCCTTTATCGTGACTTTCTTAGTAGGTGGTTTAACCGGCTTATTCCTTGGTAACGTCGTTGTGGACATACCACTTTCTGATACTTATTTCGTTGTAGCCCATTTCCACATGGTGATGGGTGTTGCACCCGTATTAGTAGTGTTTGGTTCTATCTACCACTGGTACCCAAAAATTACTGGTCGAATGCTTCATGATGGTATCGGTAAGCTACACTTTTGGATAACCTTCCTTGGGACCTATCTGATTTATTTTCCTATGCACTATCTGGGCTTTCTTGGCATGCCAAGGCGTTATTATGCATGGGAGGGATACCAAGTCATTAACCCTGAATCAGCGCAGAGCCTTAATTCCTTTATTACCATAGTGGCAATTATTGTAGGTATTAGTCAGCTACTATTTTTGTTTAATATGGTTTACAGCTACTTTAAGGGGAAACCTTCAGGCGGTAACCCTTGGAAGGCTACGTCCCTTGAGTGGTTGACGCCAGAAACGCCTCCAAAGCATGGCAACTGGGGTCCATCTCTCCCTGTAGTACATCGCTGGGCCTATGATTATGGGGTTCCTGGTGCGGAACTTGACTACACGCCGCAAACGACCAGCGGAGAGGAAGTTCCAATCCATGAGAGTGATCATGATGAATAATAAGACAAAACAATAGAACGGAGAAAACGATGCTTGCTCAAACAACTTCGATTCCACTTGCTGGTGACCAAGGCGACATTACTCGTCGAGGTGCCAGTGCAAAGACAGGCCTATACTTTTTGATGGCCGCTATCAGTTCTATGTTCTTTCTGTTTTTACTGTCATATATATTACGCTCACAAGTTTCGGATTGGGAGGCCTTATCAGAGCCATGGCAACCGCTAGCAAAGACATGGCAGTTGTGGATCAACACGGCATTATTATTGGTGGCCAGTATTTCTATTGAGCTTGCGAAACGAAATATAGATCGACCTGGGCAAAGTAACGCTCGAGAATTTATGTGGCTTGCAGGTCTCTCATCTTTAGGGTTTTTAATAGGCCAATTGGTATTTTGGCGATACTTGATGGACAGAGGGTTTTTGGCTACAACTAATCCCGCCAATGCCTTCTTCTTTTTACTGACTGGATTACATGCATTACATTTAGTGGGGGGAATGGTTGCCTGGTTGGCTGCTTCTCGCCGCGTGTT
>Ga0213869_10001624_pt1 | contig 16472 bp, 7 predicted proteins | sample PICome_10_FD_160083 | JGI IMG/M metagenome (GOLD analysis project Ga0213869, IMG submission 160083) | Coastal seawater microbial communities near Pivers Island, North Carolina, United States - PICO132 | ecosystem: Environmental > Aquatic > Marine > Coastal | place: USA: North Carolina...
AAAGAGGAGAATTTTAGTCAAGAAAAAATTCTGTTTTGTTCTTTGACACACTTCACACGAAAGAGAAAAGGAAGAAAAAATTCATTCTCACTACGAAGGAAGAAGCGCTTTCTCAGAAAGCGCTTTAAAAGTCTTCTTCTTCTTCTCGAGAGGACGCTTCGTGCTCTCGAGAGTAAAGAGCTTTTTTCTTTTTCTATTATTGTTCTTTTATATAGCAAACAGTAGTATTCTTTGAGACGAGATGATGATGATGAAAAGTCGTTGAGAGAAAGAAAAAGAAGACAAAATGCGCAAATTCTCTCGTTCGAAAAGCCTGACGATTCCGACGACTTCTTACGCAATGAAGACCTCCACACACATGAACGATTTCGAGGAAAAAAAGAAGAACACGAAAGATCAAGCGAATGAACTGGAAAGAATCGAAGCGATGACGTTTTGCGTCAGAGGAGGCGTTCTGATTAAATACGGGAGACGAGGGAAACCGCACGGGGCGGAGTTTAAGTTTTCCTCAGACGGGAGAGCGTTGGAGTGGCAAAATATAAAGAAGAAGACAAAGAAGAAGAAGACGAAGAACGACGAGAGAGAGTACGATTTTGAGAACGAGTTTTTGGAGCGAAATGGAGGTAAAGGAGCGTCCACGTCGAAGCGCGCGTCTTCTTTTTATAGCGGCGGGAGTAATACGTCCACCTTGCAGTTGCGCGACGTCGTCAAAGTGACGAAAGGAAGAGACTCGGCGATATTCGATCGGTTTCCGAATCTTCACGACGAGAAGTGTTCGTTCTTCATAGAGTACGTGGAAGGAGGAGGAGGAGAAAACGATGTCGTCGCAAATATAAAGAGCGGCGTTGCCAAGAATACCAAAGTTCGAACGTTGAATGTAGTCGCGGAAGACGAGCAGAGCAGAGACAAGTGGATGCTCGGCATCGAGACGACGCTGTTAATCGCAAAAGGTTTGTATTACTTCGACGGATCTTCTGGCGCGACGCGTTTGAAGCACGTGGGCGCGCTCGCGACGAGGCAACGGCAGAGCTTTCGAGTCAACGTGAACGCGAGCAAACACAGCGGCGACGTCGCGGTGGCGTTTGAAGAGAGGACGAGGGATCGCAGCAAGAATTTGTTTGAGAGTAAACAAAATTTCATCGCCAAAGAAGGGGAAGATTTTGGGAGCACAATCAAGCACATACGACAGCTCTCGCGTTTATCGCACGGGAGATTATCGGATGGCTTAGAAGTAGGAGGAGAAGGGGAAGATCGTTCACCAGTATCGCTGTTTTTGAAAGAGGATGTTCCCGAGTCCGAGCCATCATCGCACGACGCCTCGCAACCGACCAAAAACGCGGACGCGGAAGCGGACGAGTCATCGTCCATATTTTCGACAGAAAATTCGGTCTCACTTATCGGCAATTCACGCAGGGGGGCATCGTCCGAGGGGAGAGGTCATGCCTCGACCAGTCGAGAGAGCTCGGGGCAAATACAGAAAACCGCGGCGCTGAGCTTCTTGAGACCGAAAGATATTTACGTCTGGGGTAATTTTCAAGGCGAAGATGATGGCGAAAATACCAACTTACTTCCATCCATGCACAAAGGTTTCGAACATTTGGACCCGATTAAAGTCTCTGCTGGTCGGGCGCACTTCGTTGGCATTTCTAAAGGTGGTTTCTTGTATTTCTGGGGCGATAAGCAACGATTTCAATGCGGAGATGCCGTAACCACGGGCTTTCACGACAAACCAAACGTTTCGCACCCGATGAAATTATCGTTTCCTACGGATGATATCCATCGCACCGAATTCGTCGATTGCGCGTGTGGAGATGATTATTCTCTCGCACTGACTCGAGATGGCGAGATAAAAGCGTGGGGTGCAACCGGATGGGTCGAGAAAGGATCAACCGGGCGTGGAGGCTCGTTTGGAAGCAAGCGAATTATTAGCGTTCCGGTAAGTTTAGAATGTGTCGGGGCGCGGAAAGTAAGTAAAATCGCCTGTGGCCCTGTACATTGCGCAGCCATTTGCGATTACGGAGAGAGCGTTTACACGTGGGGCGAAGGTGTGTTTTACGCCTTAGGCCACGGAAACGATTCGCGAACGCTGGCAAAACCGAAGCGCGTCGAGGCGTTGGTCGGGAAGACGGTGACTGCGATATCGTGTGGCGCCTGGCATACGGTTGCGTGCGTCGCCACGAACACGAACAGAACAGGAGGAAACAGTTTGAATTTAGCTAACTACAGATCGAGTGGTGTTGATATGGTTGACGCGTTTGGAGGTGACGTATACGTTTGGGGAGATGGGAGTGAAGGTCAGCTCGGCCGTCGTGTCGAGAAGGCAATCAAAGTACCGACAAAAATCTACATTGAGAACGACACACCTTCAGCTTTGAGAAACGCGAGTAACGCGGACGAAAATCTCGTCGTGCCAGAACGTGTCGCTAACGTGAGCACGTCAATCATAAAAGTAGCGTGTGGTGCGGCGTATACGATTTTGTTGTCCATCAACGGCGACGTTTTCATCTCCGGGAAACTTGGAAAGTATTCTTCAAAGACGTTTGAAATTATCCCGGAACTCTCTCGTTCAAAAATTGGCAACGATTTAGTCGTTACGCGGATCGCAGCTGGAACTGATCACTGTTTATTTGCCGCTTCGTCGACCTCGGTTATGCCAACGTCGTATACTGCGAGGAAAGGTGATGGCAAGAAGCGCGAGAAGAGAAGTGCTAAACTTTTTGCGATTGGCGGAAATAAATTTGGTAAGATCGGAGACGGTACCCTTCGAGAGGCTGCGGTTCCCATCGAAATTGAAAAGCTGAGCGGAATGAGCATCAAGTCTTTGGCGTGTGGAGGAAGCGTGAGTGCGGCTATTGTCGCTGAAAGTGGTCGAGACAAAATATATAAAGATCGCAAAGCGAAGAAGGCGGAGATGGAGCTTTCGGTGGCTATGAATGGCTATCAACGTTCCGATTCTATTGTACACTCGAATTCCGTAGTGGTAGAAGGGGCAGAAATCCAGATGAAAGATAAGAAACTAGTGGGAGGAGTTTTGGAACGTAAGAAATCGAAACTGAGTCGAATCTCATCCTTTTTAACACTCGCTCCGACGGCGACTTCGGAAAGTTCAATCTCCACCGGATTTGGCGGAACAATGACGAAAAATCGAGAAGGAGACGATCGCAGTCTTCCTACATACGCTGTAGATAAGAATTCGGATTCAAAAACTTTGCTGAATCTTTCGGCGAGCTTGCGTTCGCTCGCTTCGCCGCCTCGGATTTATGAAATTGAACGGCTTCCGCCATCATCGCCGATACCGGAATCACCGGCTTCGCCAATTCCGGTGCCTCGACGGACACCTCCGCCGCGACCGAGCGTGATCAAACCACTCGCACCAGTAGCATCACCACTGCCGCCACCACCACAAAAACTCGAACAACAAGAAAAAACGAATGGCAGTAGTGTTACTGCGAGTATTCATCCGGCACCAGCTATGAGCAGCAGAGAACGCCTGGTTCAACTCGTCGAGCGAAACGTTCAAGACGCGAAACTGTCTGCAAAGGAAGAAGCTGTGGAAAAGAAGACGATGAAAAAGAAAGCACTACCGCAATCATACCCACCACCACCACCACCACTGTCAGTGAATAGACACGGGCGAAACAGCAACTCGCAAAATCCGCTCAACCCGTCGTTCGTTAAGAAGTCAAACTCGGACGTGGATATCGTGAAAACGCCTCCGCCGTCGAAGAAACCTCCGCCGTTACGAGCGACCAAGACAACAACAACAACAACAACTGTACCAAAAGCGAGACGAAAATTAGAAAAAACGGCGGCGGCGGCGACGGCGACAATAATGTCGAAGACGACGATGACCGAGACAGAGAACAAATGGGTGGAAGAAATCGAACCGGGCGTGTTCTTGACGTTTACAAAGCTCGACGCTTTGCGCACGACGGTGACGAGAGTTCAATTTGCCAGGCGAGTGTTTGCAAACGAAACGCAAGGACTAAAATGGTGGCAGGAAAATAGAGCGAGAATATTTCGAGAACGAAAGCTAGCCGCACCTACGACGTAGTAAGAGTAGTACTGATTAGCATAGATGTATTATAATACACAATAAATAGAGCACATAGAGCGTATTTTATGAAAGAGCGAGCACGCTACATACCTACTATTCTTTCCCCGCCTCGCTCGAAGACGACGACGACGGCTGTTTTGGTTTCCCCCACAACAAAATAATAAACGCGAAAGCGATGAAATCGTAAAAACAGTGCGTAAACATCGCGCTTCCTAGCCCATCGTTCAAATATTCCCATCCAAACAAGAATCCAGCCAGAGTCGCCCAGATCTGATACGCCGGGGTAATCGCGTGTAAAGCGCCAAATATAACCGACGTTACCCCTAAACTCGCATACGTTGCCACCTCCGTGCCTCCTAACCCTCTCTCTAAAATACCATTCGAAAGCAAAGGCATCAAAAACCCTCTAAACAGCGCCTCCTCTCCGATACCCGCGCCTAAACTCAACATCAAAATCCCATTCGCTCCCGTCGGCGCGACGTTCGGTATCACCCCGTCCACCATCAACTCTTTCACCTCTTTCACGAATTCTACTCTTTCATCCACGAGTAAAACCATTGCCAGTGAAAGTAGTAAAGGAACAGACCAAATCGTCGCCACGTCTGGGTTGAACACGAAAATCTGCGCGAATAAATCTGGATGGATGTTGAGATATGTGCACCCGGTTTGCGAAAATGCCGTCATCACCACGTAAAAGGTCACCGAAGTTAACAAAAACTGCTCTGGGTTTGGTTCAAAGTTGTTTTTTATAGTTTCCGGCTCCCCGCCAGGAGGATCGTCCTCTGTCCATAACTGCATCCGAGAACACTTTCTCCTCTTATTTTTCCTCGTCGTCAAAGCGTTTCCGTCGCTGCTGCTCATGCCGCAGCTTGTCCTTCTTTCCAATCCTTTTCGTATTAGGGGATTTCGATTTCCCCTACGCTGAAGCGTTTTAGAATCACAAAATCTGATAGTATTCTCAGCCGCCCTTCTTCGCAACGAGGAAGACAAAGAAGAAGATGATAACGAGCGTGAGAATAACAGATGGTGGTGGTGATGATTCAACAACATCGTGGTCGAATACTATTCGTCTTTAAAGTCGTTCGCTTGATGTGTAAATCTTTTTATCACATCCGGGGAAAGAAGAGTGAAGTTTCCAAACACCTATTTGCGTTATAAAAAACACCACCACCCGCGCAAAGAATGACGACTCTCGACGGTAAAACCCGCCCAAAGTACGCATATATAGATGTAGACATCGATAATCACCGCGTGAAGTACCAACTCGCCTGCGATTTTGTGTCCAACACGGATCTGAGGTACCATTGGACCTCGAAAGTCTTGAAAGAATTGGGAGGCGGGGAGAAGTTGAGAATAAAAGAAATGTTTGAAAACGACTTTGAATGGTCCGAGAAAGGCACGGAAGGAATAGAGTTAGAACCCGCGAAGGAAGAAAGAATTATATTTGAATTGTTTTGGGAGAAAGCGCCGTTGGCGTGCGAGAATTTCGCGCACTTATGCCTCGGGGATAAAGGGATGAGTAAGAATTTCAGTGGAAAGGCATATCACTACAAAGGGTGTTATTTTCATCGATGCGTGAAAGGCTTCATGCTCCAATCGGGAGATTTCGTCCATAACAACGGAACAGGGGGTGAATCCATCTGGGGGAAGAAATTTAAAGACGAACTCGGAGGTTTAAAGGGTAAACACGACAAACTCGGTATCCTGAGCATGGGAAATACCGGTAAAAATAGCAACGGCTCCCAGTTCTTCGTCACGCTCGGCGCGGCGAAGCAGTGCGACGGCAAACACGTCGTCTTTGGCGAATGCGTGAAAGGTCTCGAGTTGCTCCAGAAAATAAACGAAGAATTGGCGAGAGATGGTAAAGAACACACGGAAATCCCGAAGAAAGCGATTAAAATTGTCGATTGCGGTGTTTTGCAAGCCTTGAGTACTGACGCGTAAATAATATAGTTTTTAGTTTTAACATCACATCCACACTCATATAAGTGGTAAGCACTAGAATTGAATGTCTTTTGGCAAAATTCCACCACAAACTTCAAAGAGGAGTCTTAACCCCCTCGCACAGAGAAAATGTGAACAAAAGAGAGCTCTTTTCATCTCGTTTGGCCTACAAAGGGTACATGCCTCACCTTGCGTGTAAAATAAGTGGTAAGCACGATAACTCGTATTTTTGAATCTCTTTTTCCGATACAAACATTTCTTTCCCGAACAAATTAATTAACAAGACGACGACTCACAAGCACACGCACAGACAGCAACACTTTTAACGAGTTTTTGCGCGCGACCTATTCTCTCTTTTTCTCTCGCTTTTAGAAGGAATAATATGGTCGTCGGTGCTGATCTGTGTCTTCTTTCCTCTGATGATTTCGACGAGAATAGAATCTCGGAAAACGACGAGAGTGGAGGTTTTTCGCTCGATTTTAACGTCGACATGCGTCCACACGAAGAAGAAGAAGAAGACACAGAGGAAGAAGAAGAAGAGAAAGAAGAATTATACGCTTTGCACTTGAACAATTTCACCTCTCCTCTCTTTATATCGCAAACGAATACAGGAGAGTTAGGGTGCCGAGTGTGGAATTGCGCGCTGGCGTTGTGCGAGTATTTATCAGTCTCCTCTTCTTTGTCTTTCCCTGTGTTGAACAAAGCGGTGTTGGAAGTCGGGTGCGGCGTAGGATTGGGCGGGTTCGTCGCGGCGTCGTTGGGCGCGAAAACTGTCTGCTTAGCAGATTGTGGGAAAAACACGTTGGAGAACGTCTCGAAGACGTTGGAGAGATGGGATGCGTTGGTGAGGATGAAGGAAGGCGTTTTTGCGGATGTGAAAAGTAGGACGACAAAGTGGGAATCGAGGTGCGGTCGAATCCGCTTGCGAACGCACCTTTGGGAAGAGGACGAGGAAATCGTGAACGCTTTGGTAGAGAAGAGAAGGAAAGAATCGGTCAGACATTGGAGTAAAACGAGCGGAGAAGACGATGTGTCACTGGCGCCGAAGATGGCGGACGATGAGACGTTCGATGTGATTATTCTTTCGGATTGCTTGTATTACAGTTCGCAAGAGCTGCCGTTGGCGAAATCGTTAGCGTTGCGGCTGAAGAAGGATCCCACATCCACTATCGTGCTATTCCAAACCAGACGAACTACGAATAAGTTAGTAGAGGAACGGTTCAGAATCTGTTGCGAGGCGCAAGGTTTAGAGGTGGCCGTAGAAGATGTAGCTTTGGAGAAACCGAAGAGGAGCAAGTTGAACGGCGTCCACGAGACGGCGCATACGATAGGGTACGCGAGGATGATTATGAAATGGCGCGCGCCGTGATGTAAAGTATGACGTATAGCAGTAGTAGTATCGATAATGTAATAATAATATAGTAATAAATGCTAATGTTGAATTTAAGTTACAATCGCCGGAGTTAACGATTCGTGGATTTTGCCAAGCGCTTGCCAAGTCCCCACGTACAACACTTCCTCTCCATCTTCTTCCGCATACGGAACGATATCTTGTTTGCACAAGACGAGAGCCATATTCTTTGCGTTTTCAACCACGGCTTCGATCAATGCTTCACCTTTCGCATACTTTTTCGCTTCGGCGAAGCGATCGAGAACGGCTAACCACGTCGGCGCAAACGCCTCTGGATCTTCCGCTTTCATCGGCGCTGCGTACTGAAGGAATGACTTTGAAACGCACGCGATGATAATAGTCGCCGTTCTTTCCCACGCGTTGCTATTATCGTCGTATCGATCGCCATCGTTGGCGATTTGTCGGACATTTTCGCTCGCGTGTTTCAATAAAGGCGTCAACGTGTGATGGAACAAAGCCAGCCAATGCTCCGCGGGCGCGTCAAACGCTTCCGCCGAGAGCAGAGTGTGTTGCAACGTCAAGACAGCATCATCTCTGACTGCGCTTCGTTCGTCCTCGCTTGCAAATCGCGCGAGTTCTTTAGCTAAATCACCCCACGCGCCGGCGAGGATTTCAGAACGCAACTCGTTCGAACAATCCGCCGATCTCGAGCGTTCGCACAAGGCGTCGTTCGCATCTTTGAGCAAACTCAAAGCCTTGATTGAACGTTCTTCGCCGCCTCTGTTGCTATCAACGAACGCACACGCGCACTCAATGAGCGCGCGCGCGTTCGATGCGTTGATATTTGATCCAGATTCCATGACAAAGCTCAATGCATCGAAACCAGAAGCAGAGGCTTTTGGATGGCGAGAAGACGCCGCCAAGAGTTTGCAAATGGTATCCCATCCTCTGGCAGTTTTAATGTGCAAGGAAGCGCACTGTCGAACGAGAAGGTTGAGCGACTTCGCGATGCGTTCGAAGAATGCATCTGCAACTTGCGGCTCGAGCGAGAATAGAACGCGCAACGCATCTATGGCGTGGTCGTCTGCGATGCCGTTCGGTCCCCCAGCTGTTGAGTTTGCAATATCCTCGTGACTTTGCAAGCCACTTTGTTCTGGAAGAACTCTACGAACGACTCGCAAAAGTTCGAAGATTGCTCTCTCTACCAACGGCGTTGGCTCTTGCGTAGCAGCGCCAACAATTGCTTTAATGTGCGACACAACTCTCGGGAGACACAACCTCGCGCGGTCCTTGTTGCGATAACACACGGAAAGCATAGCGTCGAGGCAAAACAATGCCGCGTCTTCGTCGTCTGCACTTTGCGGCGGCTGCGCTGGATCACCAGCGGCCCAAGCTAACGCAGCGACAAGGTGCGCTAAACTTTCTTTTCCCAAAAACTTGGAATCAGCAAACAAATTGGAAAACTTGCACGCTCTCGCACACGTATCAGACTTCTCGAGCAACGCTTTTTCTCTCTCCGTCGGTTCTGGCAAACGCGCTTTTTCTTCCTCGAGGGAGTAATCGTAATCGCTCCCACCAATGAGCGCAGAGAATGAACGAAACAAGGAGCCACTTTGCGCGGCTTTCTGTCTCGTTATGAAGTTATTCGATGTGATGGGTTCTCTCTCTTCCTCTGCGTCCGTCGGCGTTGCGGCGACGTCGTCCGGAACGACGCCCAATCGTCGCATATGCAAGACGCAATCCAAAACGTTACACCACCCGCGTCTCAAGTCATCACCGTGCGCGTTCGCGACAGCAAAAGCAGCTTTAGCAGCAGAACGTGTCTTGGCATCTTCGCCTAAAGCGACACCTGGTCGCAACGGGTTCATCTCGACGGCGCGCTGCGCACCCTTGGTGACAAAGGCGCACATCGTCGCCACTAAATGATCAACAACGTCGGTCATGCGGTGATTGGATGCGATTCTCGCAACGGCAACGAAAGCTTCGACGGAAGATTCGAGCACATCTTCATCCGTGGCGCGTTCAAAGATGACCGCAACCGCAGCCGCGGTCGGCGCCCAAACGAGCGAAAAGACATCCGCATCGTATTGGCGCGACTCGAATTCATCCGGAGGCGCATCAAATTTCCCCTGGTCAACTTCGCACGCGCGCATGACGTCGTGCCATGCAGAATTGGAAAGCTTTGGCGCGGCATCGTCGGTGAGACGAATTTCGTCAGTAACAATGGAATCGAAAATAGCGACTAGAGTTTCCTTCGGCCAATCCTTGCCACCGTTGGTACCTCGGTTGTTTCGAATAAACTGTTCGAGCGTCATTTTCTTCTTCACTTGCTTGTTGTGCGCGTCAGTATTGAGCATGATGATGGAATAGGACAAAACATACGCCGAATCCGCATCGGCACACGAATTCGGATTAGCGCCGAAATATCTCGCCGCGTACGCTTCTAAAATTCTCGAAATCTTCTGCGCTTCGCCTGGCAATTTGAAACCGTCCAAAAACGTTCTCAACGCTTTATCGAGCGTAACGTTTTCAAAGTTGAACAAATCCGCGTACTCCTTCAAGACTTCTACTTGGAAATCTTTCGGATCGCCCAAGTATTCACCGACGACTTCTTTATCCAAACCTGGGGCGAGCTTGAGAAACTTCGCCACGGCTTTGGCAGTCAAATTTTCAGGAAGCAAGCCGTACTCTTGCATGTAAGGGATGCCCTTCTTCGGTGATCGATTAAAATGCTCCGCGGCAACGACGAGACGACGTTTCAACGCTCGCGATTTGCGCAACCCTCGCGCGCGCGCGATTCCAGACGGCGCCGCCGATGCTTTAACGTATTCCCAGGGATCTAATCCGCGCAATTCGTCACGCAGCGCCGCCGGCGAGTCGCCTTCCTCCTCGTCCTCATTCTTCATGATCCCATCATCCGAGAATCCGTTCGTTGCCGTTGAGGATGCCTTCTTCTTGCCGTTACTCTCACCGAGCAACATGGACGAATCGCCGCCGAGGGGAGAACTTGCGCTGCTACTTTCCGCGGTTGTCGATCGAGACACCGTTCGAACAATAGCGAGTAAACCTTCAACAGAAAGTGCATTCGCGCCGGAAAGTCTCGCCCCATTCGCCGGAAACGCAGAGGCGGATAAAGTAGACACGAGCTCTTCGAACACACACGCTTTGCTCAAGTCGCAGTCAAAGTGCATGTAGCAATCAGTCACAAAGTGCGGTTGTCTGCACAAATCGACCACGGTCTCCAACGCGATGCGCTGCGTTTCTCTGTTAAAGGTGACCGCGGAGTTTGATGACGTGGCATTCGCAGCCGAGGACGCCTTATTCTTACCCGCCGCGCACAAAGGAATGAGCACGACGCGCATGAACATTTCTAATTGTAATTTAAGTTCCGAACGCATGGTAGCGTACAACATCGTGAAGCAACCGCATGCCGCAGCGGCAACCGGAGGCGCCGCGTTTGGCTTCAAACTCGTCAAAGCTTTGCACAAGTCGTCTTGGATTGCAACAAAAAGCTCCGGATATCTGTTCTTCACGTTATTATTCGTGGCGCTAGAAACTACGATGGTTTCCACAAATGTCCCGACAAGTTCTATGCCAAAGAGCATGAGCGATTGTTCAGCCTCTTCACTTCTATCACCACCATAAACGAGAGGTTTCTCCGTCGGAGCTTCGCCAGAATCTCCGCTACCTGTTCCGTCTTCCCCGTTCTCGTTGTTGCTAGTCGATGCACTTTTCTGTTTCGCTGCGCCTAAAGTTGCCGAACTGCTCGCTTCTATAAGCGAGCACGCAAACTTGAAAATCTCCAACGCCGCAGGTGAAGCGTGCGGCGCGGGTAAAGACTTGAGCTTTTCGATCGGTGCTCTCGTTGGTGGAGACGATGGTGTCCCAACATCAATCTTAGGCCCACCGTCCTCGATGGCTCCCGGACCTCGTACTGGGTCAAAGCTCTCGTTGCCTTCGCGGTTCACCGGAGAAATGGCAATGTGGTGCGGTGATCTCGGCGGAGTAGATGAAGTCGTCGTCCTCTGTTTCTCGTCGTACAACTTTTCGAACGCCGATGCTCTCTTCGCCAACTGATCTCTCCACGTCGCCAATCGCGCGTCCTCGGAACCGCCGGCTGCAACGTTCTCTTTCAATCTCAACGCCACGTGTTCTGCAATCTCTCGCATCGCGTGTCTCGAGCAGTGTCTCAAAAACCCACTCTCCTTTCCACTTTGGTGCCCAATTCTATAACACGCTTGTAACACGTCGCACACGTCGTCGTCCGAGAGCAATCTCCCCGACGGACACGCCACACAATCAATCAGAACGTGTAAAATTTTACACAACACCGCATCGTCGTGATCCGGATCTGTCGCCTCAAACCTCGACATTGTCACCGCTTCGCTGATATCTCTGACCACCACAGCCTTCTCGACGTCGTCAGAACCAAAAATCAAATCTCTTTTCAAGATTTTATGCACCGCCGACAACGCTTGGGAAGTTATCGGGCCGCTCGTTTCCACGCTCACGATGCACTTCAAGAACGGTCGAATGAAATCCGCGCACGATAACGGTTGTTGACCCATTTTATTATTAGTATTGTTTCTGCTACTCTCGCTCCCACCACCAAAATCTCCGAGCGCGGAGGAAGAAGAGGTCTCCAACATCAACCCGTTCACGAACAGCGCCCTTCGCAAGCTCATAAACTCCTGCACCAATGGATCATCCACCAAACTCTCATCAATATCCAAACCACTCGCGGCACTTGAACCGCTCCCATACGAAGACGACATCGTCTGCCGAGCCAGAATCGCGTACTTGCTGTTTTGTCGCATCGTGGCGACCACTCTCGACGCTTCCGCGTTGATGATCGCCGCGAAAGATATCATCGCGTTGTTCGAAGACTTGTTGTTGCTCATGATGACGAGAATTCGCTCTTCTCTTCTCTCTCTCTCTCTCTCTCTTCGCACTTATTATTCGAAAATGAAAAGTGCGTCAAAAACTGTGCTTATGTATTGCGCGTTTATGCGTGAGACGTCTGTGCGTTCTCGCGTCCTCGTCGGTCCTTCTTTGTTTTGTGAGGAGTTAAAGGACAAGAGAGATCGGATTAATTTTGTGTCAGTCTCGAAAGGAGAAAATTTTTTGCATGAAGAAAAAAAAAGAAAAAGAGCAACCACGAAAGACTTTCGAGTCCTCCAGAGGTACGCTTTTCTCTCTTCTTGCGTCGTCGTTCTCTGAGCGTTTCCTTCTTCGCATGATGATTGTGTACTTTATGATGACTTTGGACTGGAATCGAGGATGAGAGTAGTATTATTTTAGTATGAGTATTGATGTATTAAATGGCTTCTTCGCTCTCTTCTACGGGACCAAAACAGCTCTTTCTACGGATTGATCTCGCCTTGCTCCCACATATCCACCAAGGGATAATCGGCGAAACCTTCTTGCTCGGCTCTGAGTTTATTCAGCGCTCGCTTTTGCGCTCTCCAATGTTTCGGGTCGTCCTCGCTTAACCATTCGATTTCACCGTTTTTGTATTTTTCAACCAGTTCCGGGTCGTAATCGGGAGCGTTTTTGTCCAAAGCTTTCCAGTATTTCATTTGGCGCATGTCTACTTTGTCCATCTGTTCGCGGATGTGCGGGCCTATGGTTTGTAAATACGTTTCGTCGCGCATGTTTTTCAACCAAAGTTGGCGGATCTTTTCGTAGTGGGCTTCGTTGGTCGCGTCGGACATAGATCGGTGTATGAACTCGTCGTAAAAGAATTCAAACTCTTCGCCCCATTTATAATCCCAGACCGACCACGGTTTGAAGAGTTCATCCTCTTGCGAGGTGCGTTCGATGCCGGCTCTTTCAAAGACTTCGATCAAGTTTCGACCGCTGATTTCGCCCGTCGTCATGAGAACTTCCTTGAGCGTGAAGAGCATCTCTCTATTTTTCGGTTCGTGCATGATGCACAAAGCTCGGCGGCAAGAGGTGATGATCAGTTTTCGAACTTCGTTGTATACGAGCATGTCGAGCTCTTCGGACATGTTGTATTCAAATCTGTAGTGCTCTTCCGGGTGATCGTCCTCTCCCAAGCCTAAAAATTCTTCCTCTTTGATTCGTTTGCGCATCAAACCTACCGGACCGAGTTCGCTCCACCCGTATTTGCAGACGTAGTCTAAAGCGATATCTGTGGCTACGACCATATCTCGATGGGACATGGTAGATACGCCGTAAGGACCGTAGATGTACCTTTCGGCCATGTTACCGGCGACTAAAGTACACATTTTAGATTCCATTTGCGTTCGACGTCTCACATTCATCGCCGCTTGCGAATCGAGCTCGCGAGCGATGTATTGAATCACCGACGTTTCTTTACCTCCCGGGAAGACGATGACGTTTGCAACGTCGTCGTATTCTGGGGCTACCATAGCTACGACAACTTGCGCGGCCGTGTATAAGCAAATCGAGTCTCGAGTATACGGATTCATAATTTGCATGGCGACGTCTTCTTTGAACTTGGATCTCGTCATCAAAGTGTCCGTGCCGTCTTTGGAGCCGCTGCTGAAAGACTTCGTCGCGCGAATGCTATTGATGATTTTCAAGAAATCCTCAGTCGTCGCCATTCCACCTTTTTGCCCGGCGGCTTTGGCGATGCACTGCTTGACCATGTTTTCGAGATCGGCGCCGCTAAATGCCGAGGAGAGTTTGGAGATGTAATCGATATCCAAATCCGGCTCGCAGTTACCCCACGCGTCGCGTTTGGTGATATGTAATCTAATGATATCTGAGCGAGCGGACTTGTTCGGTAAATTCATTTCGATGATGCGATCAAATCTACCGGGACGAATAAGCGCGGGATCTAAAACTTGCGGGCGATTCGTCGCGGCGACGAGCATGACGCCAACTTTTTCCTCGAACCCGTCCATTTCCGCGAGGAATTGGTTAATCGTCGCGACGCGTTCGTCCACGCCTTCCTCCGTGCCACTTTGACCGGCTCTCTTTTGTCCAACGGCGTCAAATTCATCGATAAAGATGATGCACGGAGCAACTTTACGCGCGGCGGCGAATAAGTTTCTCACCCGAGACGCACCGATGCCGACAAACATATCGGTAAACTCCGTGGCAGCGACAGAGAAGAATGGAACACCGGCTTCACCGGCAATACATCGCGCTAACAACGTTTTTCCAGTACCAGGAGGACCGCTGAGCAAAATTCCCCCGGGAACAGCCGCGCCGACGTCTTTATACTTTTGAAAATCTCTCAAGAATTTAATCAACTCGTACATTTCGTCCTTCAACGCCTCGATGCCGGCGATATCGTCCAACGAAGTGTTTCGATTTTCCATCGAAGACTTCTCCGGCGAGTACTGCCTGGCGTGAATATTCGCAAACTGGTCCTCTGTTTCGTCCGCGCGGTAGATTTCGTTCAACATCTGGTAGCACACCGCGACGATGATCAACGGACACAACGCGTTGAAAATCCCGTGGCCTAAGACCCACCAAAACGGATGCCCACCCGGGTGCGATAACTCGATAAACTCGCCTCTCGAGTGCGGTCTCGGTTGTAATATTTTCTTTGCGATGCGTTCATCGTACGGCAAGTACGTGAAAAATACCTCGTCGGTGCCGTCCACGTAATACTTTGCGGTCGTTTCGTTTCTCCCAAAGACGATTTTGTTGATTCTCCCAACCTCGAGCAATTTGTAAAACCCAGTGTAAGAGGTTTCCGTGGGATTTCGATCCGTTCCCATGCTCGAATACGGATCTTTCAAGTAGTTGTAATTGATCGTTCTGACGAACCGCTTCGATGCGTCCGACCTTAACATCTTCCCGAACCAACCTTTGCGTTGCTCCAACCACGCCTCGCGTTCTTCCAACAACTCTTGCATCACTTCCTTCCTCGCTTTGGACAAATTCTTCGCGCTCTCTTCAATCTCCCCGTAATACGTATCCATTTGCGCCAACGTCAACACGGCTTTATCCGCCGCTTTTTTCGAAAGCTCTTTGAGCCTCTTATTGTCTCCCGCGAGCTCGGCGTTCCTCTTCCTCAACTTTGCCTCCCACGCCGCTTGCGACCCGTACTTTTTCATAAACTTCTCCTTCTCTTCCTTCCACACTCTCCTCTTCTTCGCGTCACTTTCTTTCTTCCATTTCCTCGCCTCTGCGCTTTCTTCGTCCGTCATCACGCTCGTCGGCATTTTTCGAACGTCGTTATCGAACCGCGCCCGAAAAAGTCTCGTCCGCTCATCCGCTTTCGGCTTCACGAAAGACCACAATCCTTTATCGGATTTCACCGGAGGTTTCTTCTTCTTCTTCTTCTCCTTTTCTGTTGTAGTAGAGCCGTCGGCAGCCGCGATGGTCCCGACCGCTTCGTTCTTAAACCCTCTTCTCGTTGGTTTCAAATTCGCAATCGGTTGAAACGAGGACGACGAAGAGGACGACGAAGCGACTTCGCCCGCGACTCTCTGGTTGTTCACGTCACCACCGTCTTCTGAAGAAAAACAGACAAAACTCGTATTGTCGTTGTTCTTATTGACGGTATCGATGGACGCGTTGGCGGCTGATTTCTGCCCTCCCAAGAAGACAATCGTGGAGACAATCGCCGCCGCGCCGAGCCGTCTCGCGAGGTTTTGTTTCAGCTTTTCGCTTTCATCAGAAGACGATTCAGACGAGGACGCGACGATTGAAAAACACGTTTCGTTCGCGCTGTTTCTTTTCGACGACGACGACGATGCTCTTCTTTTGATGATGAAAATCCTCCTTCCGGTTGGGTTTTGCAGCCGCCTCGAGGACGACGATCGCATCATCCACCTCTCCTTCTTCGAAGAAGAAGAATCATTAAAGGAAGAAGAAGAAGAACCCACAAAAGCAGACACAAAAGCAGCGCTTCTACTCATCGTCGAGGACATCATCGAATTCGCTTTTTTTGCGCGGAGTGATGGTATTCACGAGAGAGACACCACAACAACGCAAACAACTCTCGGATCCCTTTTTGTGCAGCCTTTCGGGTTTTCTTTTCTCCAATGGAGTTGTGCTCTTAAACCCTAATTCACACAAAACCCTAAACAAAAAAAATTCTTCATACTGCGTTTACTCTTACACGTATCGCGGCACAAAGAACAGAGAGAGAAGTGAGAGAGCGCGAGATATAAC
>Ga0213869_10001626_pt1 | contig 16469 bp, 21 predicted proteins | sample PICome_10_FD_160083 | JGI IMG/M metagenome (GOLD analysis project Ga0213869, IMG submission 160083) | Coastal seawater microbial communities near Pivers Island, North Carolina, United States - PICO132 | ecosystem: Environmental > Aquatic > Marine > Coastal | place: USA: North Carolina...
TTTTCTTTTTAAATCCCGAAGTGTCTTTTATATGATTTATATGATTTGGGTTTGTTTCTCTTGTACAGTAAATAACACTAATCATCTTTTAAACTATTAAAATATTTTCTTATTTCACTACCTAATTCAGTGTTGTTTGGGTATTCTTTAATTAAATCTATTACGTATTGACAATCAAAATTAACTTTACGGTAATATTCATTTACAACTTTAGGTGGTGTATAAACACTATCTTTAACTTGTCTAATTTCGTTTAATGTTCTTTCTTTTGTCATATTTTATTATTTATTGTTTACCTGTTGATCCAAACCCACCTTCACCTCTTTCGGTTTCAGATAGATTATTAACTTTTACTAAATTACTTATACCTTGTCCTACAACATTCATAATCACCCCTTGTGCGATTCTTTCACCTGGTTGTATCGTATAATCTTCATTACTTAAATTTACCGCTATTACACCAACTTCACCTCTATATCCTTCATCCACAGTTCCTGGTGTGTTTAAAACAGAAATACCATACTTTAACGCCATACCACTTCTTGGTCTAACTTGTAATTCTGTATTTGTGGGTAATTCAAATCTTAATCCCGTAGGTACCAATTTTCTTTCCAATGGTTTAAGAGTAATTGGTTCAGAGATAAACGCTCTTAAATCAAATCCACTATCACCTACTTTCGCATATTCAGGATCTGTATTATTTGAATTATTCGTAAATAAAGTTTGAATTTTAAAATCATTTGTATTAATATTTGAGACATCGAAATCTTCATTAGTATTAAAAGATTCTAATTGTTCCATAAGATTCTTTAACTCATTCAGTTCATTCATTTGTTTATCTAAATTATCCATCTTATTTTTTTTCTCCTTCTGTTAAAGTTGTGTGAGTCCCATCACAATATCCGTTTGGATCTGATGTTTGTCCACATCCACATTTTGGTCTTTCGTTTTCCATTTTTAATTGTTTTTTTCTTCTATTATTGCTAAATCATTAGCTTGTTTTAAAATGGTTGATAGTGTACTACCATACCATTTAGATTGTTTATCATCTTCTGTTTTATCATAGTTGATAATTGCCTGATATTCTTCTTCTGTTAAATTAACTCCGTATTTAGTTGCGTAGTATATAGAACGCTCACCCACTCTCATAGATACTAATTCTTCATTGAACTCATACATTTTCCCTTGATTATTTCTATGCCACTCCGATTCATTCCATTTATAAAGAAATGTTTTTCCTATCTGATGTAGAAAACATACTTTAACGATGGATTGTGCCTCTACAGATAAACTCTCAGGTAGTAACTTATTTATACCTATAGCATATTTGGTGGTTTTTAATATATGTTCAACCAATCCACCAGGAAACGCATTATGTAGAGATTTCATTGTAGATGCAGGCGCAGTAAATAAATCCTCTCCTAAGTATTTTAATAACTCATCAGATAAAATACCATACAATTTATTTTTATCTAAAAATACTTCCTTATTTTTTACTATTTTTTCTTTCAAATCCATGATTTACAAGTTTATTATAATAATAAGGAATTTATTTTACTAAGTCAACTTCCTTAACTTTTTTTTCTGAAATTAATTTTTTATATAACTCTTTTCTATTTTCACATACAGATTTCATATCGTATGTACCATTAACTGTCTTATATAAATTTTCACCTAATTTGGTTATTAGTTCAGGATTTAAAATTAACTTTTTTAAATGAGAGTACCAAAACTTATGGTTTTTACTTGTGGGAACTAAAAACCCATTAGCTTCTTCATTTAAGTTACCACCTTTTTCATACGCATTAACAACATCTATTTGGTAAGGTCCAAAGTCTTGTGCGATTAACGCTTTCTTATGGAAACCTGCCTCAATAACCTTTAGTTGTGATTTTACTTTATTAAACGTACTTTCTTTAAGTGGTGCGAGTGATATGTCGAATAGGTTGTAATTAGTCGCATATGACGTAATAGATTTAGTCCATACCCTTCTATAAGGTTCATTATTAACATTTTCATATTCTTTGTTTTCAAAAGAAAGTAAAAACTTTTTATAATCTTCACTCACTAAGTTATAGTCATCAGTAAATATTTTTTCGTATTGGTACCAAACCGACTCTTTTGGTTTAATAGGTCTTTGTTTTTGTTCACCAGTTTTTTGATCAATCATAGTCATAGTACCTCTTAAGTCGTAACCACATAAAACAAATTGTACTTTATCTAATAAACCATCTGACTTTAATTTAGACATTAAACCTTTAAGTATTTCTAAATCTTTCATATGTGATGAACCACCTAACCAACCAATTCGTATTCTTTCACTTTTCTCAGGATTACTCTGATATTGTTTTTCGTTTACATCAATCGCATTTGGTAAAACAAATACGTTTTTATTAAGTTTAGAAATTTCATCTGCAAAAACAGATGTAGTGGTAATAACATTTCTCGATATTTTAATATTGTTAGATATTTTTTTATCTAATTCATGTTTTTTAATAATTTGCCACGCTGGATGATCAGGACCTGGTGACCAATGATCATCTATATCCATAACAGTTGCAATACCTAACTCATCACACTTATCTAATAATTGTGGTAACTTATCATAATCACCTAATGTTCTGTGATAATGAATTAAATCGTATTGTTTTAGGTAACTATCATTATTTAATTGTGGTTCGTAATCAATATCAACATGAAAATCTTTTGGGAAATATTCTTCTAATTTTATATGTGGTATTGTAGAACGATAATAACTTACACCAGTTCTATCACTGGGTACTACTAATACTTTAATCTTACTCATAATAAACGTTTTTATAATAATAAGTATTAATGTTTAATTTTTAAATGATAAAAAAAATTGTTTAGAAATTTTGTACTAAATCGCCTACTTTTTTGGGTTTACCTTTAAAAGTGTTATATATTTTACTAACATCAATTAGACTACTATTACCCATATACCTGTCCCCACCAAAATATTCTACCATTTCATCACTTTGTATAACTTGATTCAATACTGAATATATTTTAGTTAGTTTTCTTTTAATATCAGTAAACATTTCGTTTTTATCTTTATGTAAATTATCATCAAAAAGATTCATTTTATTATCCCCTATACTGTAATCATATTTTTTACCTTTTGTAATACCCCCAAAGAGATATGGTTTTTGTTGTAATGCATTTTTAGCTTTATCTAAGTACTCTTCACCTTTTCCATACCTATCAAAATAGTCATTCAGAAAATAATTTAATTTTTCATACTTATAATCAAGACTTTTATCACTATATTTATTTTCTATTATATCTACTTGTCTTTTTATTGCATCTATAATTCGATCAGTATAAGTTTCTGTGGTTGAAATTCTGGTTAAAAGTTTACTTTTATACCCTTCTTCACTTTTTACTTCTGAACCACCACCACCTTTAATAGAATTTTGTATTTTTAATCTTTCTGTTTTTAATTGGTTAAATTCAGATTCTGTGTTGGGTTGAGCAAATGTACTAATTAATGATTTTTTAGAGTTTGAGGTAGTAATTGCATCACCACAAGGTGATAAAACTGCTAATATATTTTTATCTCCCTTTAATCTTTTTGGTCCAAAAACATTTTTTTCCCTTTTAGGGTGTGTAATAGTTGCTTCTACTTGTGTACTATGACAAGATTTTGTTGTACAAATTGCATATATTACTAATTTATTATTTTTAGTTTGAGAAATAATTTGTTTAGACTGTTCTGAAGTTATAATAAATTCATCATATCTTTCACCTTTTATATCACCATCTGTACCATATTTAGTAGTACCTATCTTACCATAACCCGGATTTAATACTTTTGCGGAAAGTTTTGTACCATCAGATAATTGTCCTGTACTAGAACCATCATTTCCATTATGTGTTATCCCACCCGAAGTATTCTTTAATACAGTGTTGTTTGCAACAATAAAAAATTCTGCTATATTACAGGAATGTGAATATGTAAATAATTTTATTTTTAAACCTGTTAAACATCCTTCAGTGACAGGTATTGGTGTTATACCGCCTATATACTCAGTAAAAGGTTCAATGTCTTCTTCCTGACCTCCACCACCTTTTGTTTTGTTCACACCCATAGTAACTCTTACATATTGTTCTTCAGTATATTTTTTTTGTAATTCTATAATTTTAGGATTTTTGTTTTTTATACCATTTTTATATGTAGTAAAACATTTTGAGGAATATGGGTCTTTAGTATCACTAGGACAAAATTCTTCTTGACCAATCCATTTAGTTTTTCCTGCAGCATCCTGTGGTGTTTTACCACAATTTTCACCGTAACATCTTTTTACTTTGATATTTGTTACATCAAAACCTTCTTTTTCCCAATTTGTTAGAATTTTTTTTATGTAATTTTCAATAGTATTTAATCTAGCTTCTGACAAATACCCAACACCTACTTTATTACTAGGATACTTTCCTTTTTTTCCTGTGTTATCTGTGTTTGGTATTTGAGATTCTCCAGCTTCTAATATTATATCTAACATATAACCTTTAGGGTTTTTTAGTAAGTACTCTTTTACTTTTTCTAAATCCTCTTGTAGTGTTGCAGGTATATCCCAGCTCCAACTTTTACCTGATTTACCAGTGTACGACCCCTTTAAAGTGTACCAACCAGGAGCAAAATCAATTTTTTCAGTAAATTTAGGTGGTGTGTCACCATTCTCTTCTTTTATGATAGGATTTATATAGTCACCATTTTCATAAACCATTAAACCTTTAATTCTATTAAGTTCTTCAGTTAAAGTAAGTTTTTTTCTCATATTATATAATATTCTGTTATATAAATATATTTTTTTTATAAAAAGTTTGGCAGTTTAAATATTTTTTGTATCTTTACAATATCAAAATCAAACAATATGAATAATCAAAATGTAATTAGAAAAAACTCCGAAGATAGAGGATTCGGATATGGAAAAGTTTGTCAACAAGACAACAGTGGTAAATTTTTAGAATTTAGTGTGTCAAATCATTTAGAAGAAGATAAGAAATATAAATTTCGTTATGTCGCAAAATGTAAAGCTGGTTTCCTTAACATTACTGAATCTACATACGAAGAAACTCCTAAACAATTTATTCAAAACACCTACAATTTCTTAGATAATGTTCAAGTATGGAAAGAATTTGAGGATGGTAAGGGTATTTGGTTAAATGTGTTATGTACCAAAGGTAAAAAATTCTACTCTATCGATAAGAGTTTCCTTTTGAATCTGACTGTGAGTAATATGCACAACGCTTGGAAAAAGATGGTTGACTTCAACCTATGGAATAAGGTTGGTGCTAAGACACACGCAGATTACGCTTATAAAATGAACAATGTCGCTACCGAAGAGGTGGCGGCATAAAACCTATTCTTATGACAATATCAGAAAGTAGAGAAAGATTAAGAAATAGATATATTAAGTGGTATATGGATATCCACAACCTTAAAACAGATGAGGACGCCAAATACACTTGGTGGGAGAGAGAGAAAGATTGTCAACAATGGTGTGACAAAGAAAGGACTTATGTTCCAATGAGTGATACAAAAACCCTAAATATTATGAGAGGGTGGTTTAAAGAAATTAAAAAAAGATAAATTATGAAATATTTTAACAGACACGAATGTATGAGTAAAGAAACCCTAAGAAGTATTGGGGAGGCAACAACAGAACTATTTGGGGTAGATGGTATTAGTCCTTTTGGTGGGGTAGGTAATATGTTATACGGATTGTATGACGGTTTTGACTACGCAGATGAAATTCGTTTAAGCGAAGATATGAAAGTCATCAAAAGAGAAAATATTGATTTATATGAAAAGATTTTAACTATATGTAAGGATATTGATACGTATCCTAAATATGAATATGACGTAACTGAACATTAAACCAAAACAAAGATGAATGAAGAAGAATTTGAATTAACCGTAAAACTTACGGTTGAACAACAGAAACAATCTGACATTATTGAGAAGTATCTATTGGATAACCATATAGACATATATTGTAGAACAAAAAGAACTCATATCAGAGAATGGGTATTAAACCAAAACAAAGATGAATAAAGAACCATATATGACTTTTTTGAGTAAAGAAGAAATTATTAAACATATAGAGTATCTACAAACATTAGATATGCCAGAGGTTGAAAAGCGAGGTATGATATCCAATTGGGAAAGATGTTTAAAACAAAACAAAGATGAATAAGGTTGAACATAAAATAGTAAAGGTAATAGAAAAACCTACTCCTGACGATTCTGTAATACCTGAATGGTACTCAATAAGAGTTTTAGTAAACTGTTATGGAATAAAAACTGAAGAAATAATTAGAGGCCCCAAAGAATACCTTACAAAGTATAAAAAGGGTTATACTTGGGAGGGATAAAAAAAATCACTAAAAAGTTTGGCAGTTTAAATATTTTTTGTATCTTTACAATATCAAAATCAAATAACTATGGAAAATTCAGTAATTTTAACAAAAGTAAGAGAGTACAAAGGGAACAATGGTTTTATCATTTCACTTAAAGGTGGATTGAATAAATATGGTTCTTTAACACCAAAACAACTATCTGCGGCGGGTAACTTCTTCAGTAAGTTCGAACAAACAAAACCTGTGTCTGAGGAGAAAGAAGTTAACACCAACCTTAAAATCTCTAAGTTCATCGCTAAGAGAATCGCAGAAGAAAACAATTTAGACTTCAAACCATTTTTGGTTACTATCACAAAAGTTTTACGTACAACTAACAGAGCGTATCAAGTTGTGGGTAGAATGAACACATCAGATGTGACATCTTGTAGATGTTGTGGTAAAGATTTAACTGATTGGAGGTCACAGGCAACAGGTGTGGGTCCAGTTTGTTCTAAGTCTTTAGGTATTCCTTACGTTAAAAATCAAGAAGATGTAGCGGTTTACAAAAAACTATTAGAACTTAAAATGGAAAACATAGGTGATTTGACTTTTTGGGTTCCTAAATCTCAGATTAAAGAAGGTTTAGAAGAACTACAAGAACAACTAAGCTAAACTACAATAAAAAAACCCTCTTCGGAGGGTTTCTTTTTATACTCTTTTTTTCCTTTTCTTTGGTAGTGGTTTAAGTTGTCCACCGAATATTGTATCACCTATTTTAATCTTAATATCTTCAGTTACTAAAGACTTATCTAAATATTCCTCAATAACATCTCTTACAACATCTTCGATTTCTTCTTTTACAATTTTTCTAATAACATTTTCGTTTATGTTAGTAGTTTTAGTCTGTTTTGGTTTTGTTGATTTTTCTTCGTATTGTGTGTTTTCCTGTACTAACTCAGGAACGTCATCTAAATCAAATGTGTGGTTAGGTGTTTCAGGAATGTCAATAGGTTCATCAACCATCGCTTGTTTAATAAAATCAGGCATTTTAGATCTTTCTAAATTTCTATACCTTCCATTCTGTGGTGCAACACTCTTTGTATTACCTTCCGACATTTTACTACTAATAAAGTTTTCTGTTAGGTTAGGTATTTCTTTTTCTTCACTAGAAAACATATTCCCATTACTACTATTCATATTAGTAGAACCATGACTTTCTTCTGTTGCTCGCATTACTGCTTTAGACTTACTTAATATTTCTGCTAATCTATTACTCATAACTTTTATTCAAATTTTAAAATATTATATATTTGTATCATATCCTTATCACCATTTGGGTTGAATAAGGGTTTTGGTTCGTAAAATTTACCTCCCAATTTTCTTAAACCATTCATTCTATCCACTCTAAACAATTTCCAACCAGGTTGTATAGTTTTAGTGTCACCACCAACTTGATAAACTCTAATTACGTCATTACCTGCTTTAGATTTACCATAACAATAAATTTCTACCCATCTTTTTCCTTTACCACCAGGATCTTCATTATCGTCATAATAAACTTCAGCAATTCGCTTATCGCCCATACAACCCATAATTGTATCCCTACTAGCAACTTCAAGTATAAGACTTTCTGCCAAATTGTAAAGAGTCATAATTTATTACAGTTGAGAAATGGTTGGGGTGTCGTTATTTCCATTGATATAATCAATATAAGTTTTATTAGGTCCATACCCTTTAGGTCCTAATGTGGTGTCGTATTTTGATTCATTTCTAGCAATTAATTGGTTTCTACCGCTACCTGGATAATCAGGATTACCATTAATGTCGATATCATTACCCCCATTTATAGTATTTAATGAATCACTATTCCCACCAGTACCTCTACCTCTGTTGTCTCCATCTGACAATGCGTTAGGATGTGTTCCTTGTATGTTATATTTTTTTCCGTCACTATTTAAATAAGTGTTTTTAATTACATTTTCAGTTCTGAACTGTTCACCTAGTTCTGATAATTTAGTCTGTTCCATAATTTTTATATTTTAGATTCGTATATTATTAAATTTTTCATTCTTATTAATTCTTCACTCATACCCATCGGTTCATATATTGGTTTTCCTCTTTTAATTTGTCCCGATATATCTTTTGCCATATTTGGTATCGAAAATGTAGACTTAAATTTTACTTTATTGTTATCTTTTTCGTGATTCTTTATAAATTGGTTGGTTAATCCTGTATCACTTTTTATTTTTTTCGGTGCTTTTACTGATTCTCTTTCTCTGTTTAAGGTACCATCTACCCAATTATGCATCGTCTTACCACCATGTAACCTATATTCTATATCATTATGATCACCATCAAAGTTATCAAACCAACTTTTAATTGTTTTCATATGGTTATATTTTAGATTTTTTACTTCTAAAATACTTTTAGCTCTTTTATACCCTTCAGTAGTGTTTTCAGTTTCAATATCTTCTTTCTGTAAAGTTTCGTATGTCTTAACTGCGTTATTAATAGCATTAAGTGCATAATCAGGTACATTCCAAGATTTACCTTTTAACTTACTATTACCACCTTTATTATCCTTCCTCTTCGCCATATTTTAATTTATCTCCGATAAGTTCTCTAAATTTTTCATCTATACTATAAATATCTACATTGTTGATAAGGTGATTTAAAAGTATTGATAATTCGTCACCTTTTAAATTTTCTTTCTTAACTAAATCTAAAAGACTATTTAATTTTCTAATTACCATAGGTTTTTCGTGTACAGTTTTTAATTCAGTAACATCTGGTATTGTAACTTCATCACCTACAATATCTTGTTCCCTCATTTTTTTTACAAAATCATTAGAAGGTTTTTTCTTTTTCATCATTATTTCATCAACCAAACCTTTCATTTCATTTTCACTTTCATATAAATCAAAATTAAAATCTGTATCGTAATCTAAGGAATGTTTTCTTTTCATTTCATCAAAAGAAGGTATATTTAAATCTGACTTAATATGTTTATCCGCCATTTGTTTAGCACTTTTTCTCATTCTATCCCTATTAGGTACCACATTTAATTCATCATAAAATTCATCTTCTTCATCATACATATCATCATCTAATTCTATTAAATCACCATCTAAATAGTAATCTTCTTGTCTACCCATATCATCATCTAAATCTAATATATCATCATCTTCGTTAACAACATAAGAATAGTTTACACCATAATAAGGTCCACCATATATAAAGTACGCTTCTGGACCTTGTGTAGAATTTCTTACAAAATCATCTGAAGTTTTTCTAGATTTAATGTGGTTTCTATTTTGTACGTAATTGTTAGTTGCGCTTATCATTGAACCATTATTATTAACAAATTCGTTAACCTTATTTTTTTTCATGTATTTATTAATATCAGATTTCTTAAATGTTTTTTTCATAATAAAAGTTTTATTATATAAATATAACAGAAATCTAAATATTTATTTTAAAATGATGATATGCCTATAAATAAATTTACAACTTTACTAGATTTAGCTAGACAAGCAAAAATAATTAGTGGTGAAACCGCCACTTTTGATGGTAAAATAGAGGTAGGGATACCTTTTAGTGGTTATCCAACAGGTGTCGATACAGGAACCACAGTTTCTTTAGGTGTAGTATCTTCAGAAACTGCAATATTTAGTGGTAATACAGGGACAACAGTTTTCGATGTTTCAAACACAGGATCAACAAACTACGACGCAATTTTTAGTGGTTATAGTGCAACTACATGGTCTAATCCATTATTTAGTGGAAATACTTCAGGATTGACTTTACCAATAACACCTTTAAGTGCTAGTACACAAATAGTTGGACCTATATGGACTCTTACTCAAACAGGTATGACAGGTGATTATGTTATCGGTACACAATACACAGGTTATAGTATTACATATTCCTTTGTTGGGTTTAATGAACCACCATCAACTGCATATACTTCATATTCAGGATTTACCACCGCCTCACAAGAAAACTTCTCTGCAGGTACTTTAGATTATAAAGGTCCATTAGATTATATCTCTTCAGTGGAAGATGCAACTGTAGATGGTAGATTAACTACAAATAAATTAACAGTTACTGGAGGTGCGTCTTCTGCAACAACAGGGTATGTTTTAACACAAACTGGTGACACTGGTGAAGCAGGGTGGGTATTTAATTCTGCAAGTGGTACTACAGATACTAATTTTGCAATTACAGACTTAACTTTTACTGGTGATAGAACACATAATACAAATGGTTATGATTTATTTATAACAGACTCCACATCAGAATTGCAGATACTATTAACTGATAATGTTGTTAGACTAACAGGGGATTCAACAACTTTATCTAGATTTGCAGTATTGGATACGTCAAGTAACGGTGGGATATCAATAGGTAATAGAGGAAATACCAACGTATTAAATCCTGGTTACGGAAAACAAGGTGATGGGTTTCTCTATTCTTCAGTGGATCAAAATGGTTTGAATATTATAAGTCAACCTGGTTCAGGAACAGATGATTATATTAGATTTTTTGTGGGACAGGCATCAGGTGCGGCAGGAACACCTGATCTTTACATACAAGGAAGTGGGACAACTAAAGGTAATGTGGGTATTGGGACGGAAACGCCAACAGAAAAACTACACATAGAAGGAGGGAATATTAATATAACTAATACGAGTGCTAATTTATTTAGTAGCATGAGTGTTACAACACCTTCAGATAATAGGTTAACATTAAGTGGTAACACTTTACTATTGACTGAGTATAGTGTTCAGTCACCTAATATTGGGGGGTTTTCTTTGGGTGTTAGGGGTATATCAGAGCCGACTTTTGATGAGTATGGGAAGGTTGGTGATGGTTATATTTATTCTTCGGTAGATAATAATGGTATTAACATAATAAGTCAAAGGACAAGTCCACAAACTACTGATGACTATATAAGATTCTACGCTGGTGATGATGCAGGTAATACGTCACATTTACATATTCAGGGTAGTGGTACGACAAGAGGTAATATAGGAATCAATAATGAGTCACCAACTTCTAAATTAGATATTATAGGTAACACTGGATACCAACAATTAAGACTCAGAACCAATTATAGTCCATCTTCTACTGCAGACACCAATGGTGAAATAGGTGACATCGCTTGGGACGATAATTACATTTATATAAAAACAAGTATAGGTTGGCGTAGATCAACATTAGCATCTTTTTAACCAATAAAAAATGAGTAATATATATCAAAATAACTTCGACAATTGTATGAAAATGAGATTAAGTAACAGTGATTACTGGGACTTATTTCTTTGTTATGATTGTACTGATGAGCAAGATAATAATCAGATATTAGATGATTGTGTATTAGTAGACATTGACATTAATAATGATAATTGTTTTTCAGGTGATACATTATATAGTTTAACAACATGGACAGGTGCAACCATCAATGGTAGTGGTGTAACTTTAAATGATATAGGTTTAACAGGAATAGATAATGGATTTATCGAATATGAATGTTCAGCGTCAACAAGTGGACAAACTTTTTTATCTGCTTTCACTGGTTCTACATTAGTATTAACATCTGCAGATACAAGATTTTCAATGACAAGAGTTACTGGATGTACATATGAATACCCAATAGAAATATTGACAGGTTCATCTGAAGGTAGGTACGCACAATTATGTGGTGGTTTTTATCAGGGGTTTTTTAAACTATCAGATAAAACTTACTTTAAAGAAATATCAGATAATAAGTTTACTTGGCCGTTGGAGTGGTTTTATTGTCCTCCAGTTTGTACTGGAACTACATCAGGTTCTACCACAGGTACAACAAATTGTTGTCCAGATCCTAATAAATCTTATGAATGTTATTTAGATACAAAACCTACACCTTGGAATTATCAGATACTACCTGAAAGATTAGGAGGTATGGGTGGTGAATATAAACCTTGTTTAGATGGTTGGACTGCAACTTTTTGGTTAAATAAGAGTTCTCAATCTTGTACGGGTAATACTTTAAATAATCTATATCCAGATAATAAAGGTTTCTTCTTTTATATGGGTACAAGAGCGGAGAATAAATTTTGGGATTTATTTAGTGGTGAGACAGGATATACAACCTCATCAGGTTATCCATTACCACCACCAAAAGTTACTACCACAGGTTTAACTAATAACCCTTTCTTAGTTTATCAACCCGCAGGATGTTGTTGTTTTAGTGGTGTAACAACTGAAACTACACAAGAAAAAGATAGAAACGCAGATATAGTAAATAACGTATTAGGTTTTAGAATTAAAGATGATGGTAGTATCGGTTATAGAACGATTGTAATGACTGGAGTGTGTTCTGCGGTTACCGCAACCACAGTTGTAGATTGTAATTCACAATGTGGTTGTGGATGTAGTAGTAATACTGGGTCGACTAGTGGTTATACAACCGCCACAACAGTTACTGAAGAATATATCACAGGTACAAGTATTAATGAATGTTATAGTATGAGTGGTTTAGTACAAACAGATGTATGGACACATATTAGTATTAAGTTTAAACCTTATGAGTTTTTTGGGGACTGTGAATTAGAATATATTGGTAGGAGGAAAGGTTCTTTAACTATATATGTTGATGGTTATCTAAAATGGACATTAGAGGATTTTGATGAATTTATTTTTAGAGAGTTGGATGAATATAGAGAAAAACAAGAAGGTGTGCCATTTAATTATAGTTTAGGTGGTGGAACACAAGGTTTAATTGAGAGTAACACAGTTAATGGTCCTGACATTAAAGACGAAAATTTAGTTGTTGAGGATAACTTTGCAGGTACCTTTGAGGGTGGTATATCTAAATTTAAATTATATGGGTGCGCATTAGATGTGACAACAATAAGACAAGAAATTAATAATCCTTAATATTTATAAAATATGGAATTCTTTATAAACAAAAATAGTACATTACCAAAGTTAAAAATGGAATTAGTTAATGATGGTAGAAATGATTTTCGTAATTTTTATGAGAAGATACAAAATGCGACAATAACATTTACAATGTACGATGTAGAGACTAAAGTTAAAAGGATTGCATGTTCTACTGCAAATATCGAAATGGCAACATCTAACGATTGTGAAAATACTGAAACACCAACATATTACATAGTTTACCAATTTTCAGAATTACAAACAAGTAGAATAGGTAGATATAATGGTTATTTCACAATAACGTTTTTAGATGGGACAGGAACTCTAATCGCACCTATTAGAGATGAACTCTATATTAATGTCTTAAATAATTGATAAAACGAATTATTTTTACTATATTTGTATCTAATATACAATAACAAAATAATTATGCCTGCATCCGTAGAAGAAATTAGAGACTATTTAGAAGGATATGATGAACAAAAATATATAGTAGGAATTGAATCTTCCTATAGAGATAACAAAATTCATCTAATAGTACACGACCCAGAAAATGGTAAATCTATAGAAAAACATAAACTGAAACCTTTTTTGTGGATGAAAACTCCTGATATGACTAAATTCTATGAAGGTGATAGGAGAGAGTTAAAAAGTAAAATGAGGGAATATAAGATAAAATTTATCCCTCTATCTACAAATGATGAAAATGGTGAAAATGTCTCTCGTTTAGAAAATGGTTATAAATTTTTAGTTCAATGTAGAGGTACGTATGGTGATTTACTAAATTTCTTTAAAAAAGGTGGGATGGGTGTCTATGATGAAGAACATAGAAATAATTTCTTAGCTATAAGCCCAACAGAACAATTTTTAATACAAACAGGTAAAAGGTTGTTTAAAGGTATGGAAGAATATAGTGAAGTACATAGACTTTCATTTGACTTAGAGACAACGGGTTTAGATCCACACGTATGTAGAATATTTCAAATAGGTGTAAAAGACAATAGAGGTTTTCAACATGTATTATCAATAGATGGTGATAATGATGATGACTTAGACGCTAGAGAAGGTGAAGCGATAACTACATTCTTTAAGATTATTAACCATTTAAAACCTTCAATTATTTCAGGTTATAACTCAGAAAACTTTGACTGGTATTTCTTTGTTATTAGATCTCAAAAATTAGGTATTGATTTACCAAAGATTGCGAAGACTTTAGGTCCGATTCCATTTTATAGGAAAACACAAACTCTTAAGATGGGTCCAGAGATGGAATACTATGAACAAACACATATGTGGGGTTATAACATTATGGATGTTTACCACGCAGTTCGTAGAGCACAAGCAATTAACTCCTCAATAAAACAAGCAAGCCTAAAATATATTACAAAATATTCTAACGCAGCGAAACCTAATAGAGTTTACGTGCAAGGTGATAAGATAGGTAAGACTTACGCAGATAAAGAAAATGAGTATTGGTTTAAGGAAGAGGATGGGTCTTGGGGGTTAATGGATACTCTAATAGAAAAGGAAAAAACATTATTATCAGATAAGACTATAGATCAAGTACTCGAAATGGGTGGACTTATCAGAGTTTCGGGTGCATATATTGTGGAAAGATATCTAATAGACGATTTATGGGAAACTGAAAAGGTAGATGATATCTTTAATCAAGCAACATATCTTTTATCTAAAGTATTACCCACATCATTTATGAGGTCTTCTACTATGGGTACTGCCGCAACTTGGAAATTACTTATGTTAGGTTGGTACTATAGAAATGGTACTGCAATACCACACACCTTAGAAAATAGGAGGTTTATTGGTGGGTTATCTCGTTTATTAGAAGTAGGATATAGTCAGGACGTTGTTAAGTTTGACTTTGCATCTCTATACCCATCCATACAATTGACTCACGATGTATTTACTGATTGTGACGTTATGGGTGCAATGAGAGGATTATTACAATATAACTACGATTATCGTAATAAATATAAAGAACTTAAAAATGAATATGCATCAAAAGGGGATAAAGAAAAATCAGAATATTATGATAAAAAACAATTACCATTAAAGATTCTTAACAATGGTATGTTCGGTTCTATATCTGCACCTAATGTGTTCCCTTGGGGTGATACTGATATGGGTGAAAAAATTACATGTACTGGTAGACAATACCTTAGACATATGATTAGATTCTTTAACTCTAAAGGTTTTAGACCATTAGTGGGTGATACAGATGGATTTAACTTTTCTGTACCAAATGATGTAGATAAATATGTATACACTTCTAATGGTAATCATAGGTTTAATAAGTTAGGTAAAACATATAAAGGTATGAATGCGGTAGTAGCAGAATACAATGACAAATATATGAAAGGTGTTATGGGGTTAGATGTGGATGAGATTTGTCAGGCAACTATAAACATTGCGAGAAAAAATTATGCAGATTTAATAGATGGTAAAGTTAAGTTAGTAGGTAACTCTATTAAGTCTAAAAAAATGCCAACATATATTGCAGAGTTTTTAGATAATGGTATTAGATTATTATTAGATGGTGATGGATACAGTTTTGTAAACGAATACTATGAAACAGTAGAAATGATTTATAATCAAGAAATACCTTTGTCAAAGATTGCGAATAAAGCTAGAGTTAGGATTAGTGTAGAAGATTATAAAAAGAAGATGAAGACTAAAAATAAGGCGGGTGGTGCAATGGCGAAACAAGCTCATATGGAACTTATTATTAGTGAAGGGTTAAATGTGGATTTAGGTGATACAATATACTATGTAAATACAGGTACAAAGAAATCACATGGTGATGTACAAAAAATTAATAAACCTAAGAAGGGATGGAATGATAATCAAATACAAATGTATTTTTCTGAAGGAGAAGATTATGAAATGAAAAAGAATTTTTTACTTAGGAATGGTTGGGAGATGTCTTGGTCTGATGATAATTGGGTTCGTAGTGATAAAGAAAATAAAGAGGCGAATACAGGTATACCTACAGATATGGCGTATAGACAATCTTTAGGTGAGTCTGTAGTTGCACTTAATTGTAAACTAATCCCCAACAATCTTATAGAAAATGAACCAGACGCAACAGGAGAGTATAATATAGACAGATACTTAGATGCATTTAATAAAAGAGTTAAACCATTATTAGTTTGTTTCGA
>Ga0213869_10001628_pt1 | contig 16438 bp, 14 predicted proteins | sample PICome_10_FD_160083 | JGI IMG/M metagenome (GOLD analysis project Ga0213869, IMG submission 160083) | Coastal seawater microbial communities near Pivers Island, North Carolina, United States - PICO132 | ecosystem: Environmental > Aquatic > Marine > Coastal | place: USA: North Carolina...
ATGCTTGGTATCTCCCATTTATTGCCGTTGACCCAGCCCAGCAAAGAAAAGGAATTGGATCTTTTTTGCTCAAAGAAGCTTTGCAAATGATAGATCAGAAAGGTGAGAGAGCCTATCTAGAAGCCTCCAATGAACAAAATAAAGCTTTGTATGAAAGACATGGCTTTGTAGAGATAGGTAGAGTGCAATTTGCAGATTCTCCACCTGCATTTCCAATGATTAGAGAGGCAAAATAACACTGCTTAAGATAGTTTGTGGATCTTTATTTGTTTAACTATTTCATAGATTAGCTAAAGATATTAAAATGAACACCATGGAAACAGGTGAAATTAAATCAATCCTAACTGACCTCAGAGATCGCATGAATGATCTCCGGGGGCATCTTTGACGTTGCTCACAAACAAAGTTCTTTAGAAGATATTAATAACAGATTATCTGACGAGTCCACCTGGTCTAATTTAGAGCTATCCCAATCTCTAAATAAAGAAAAAGCTGATTTAGAAAAATTTTTAAATTCTTTTTTGTCTGTTGATGAAGCTATCAATGACAATCTTGATTTTTTAGATATTGCGATTGAGGAATCTGATGATGGCTCAATTGAAGAAATTAATGAAGAAACTCAAGCTCTCACTCCCAAAGTGGAAGATTTAGAATTTAATAGAATGTTCTCCAATAAAATGGATCCCAATTCTGCATTTATTGATATTCAATCTGGCTCTGGTGGGACTGAAGCGCAAGACTGGGCTGATATGCTTCTGAGAATGTACACACGATGGGCAGAAAAACATGAATTTTCAGTATCTGTTATTGAGCATTCCCCTGGAGAGGTTGCAGGAATTAAATCAGCATCGTTACTTATCAAGGGGAGTTATGCATATGGATGGCTTAGAACAGAAACTGGTGTTCATCGGCTGGTTAGGAAATCTCCTTTCGATTCTGGCAGTAGACGACATACATCCTTTGCATCTGTATTTATTTCTCCAGAAATTGATGAATCTATTGAAGTTGAACTAAATCCTGCTGATGTAAGAATTGATACCTATAGAGCCTCAGGGGCGGGCGGTCAACATGTTAATAAAACTGATTCCGCAGTTCGCTTAACACATACTCCAACAGGAACAGTGGTTCAGTGTCAAAGTGATCGTTCCCAACATAAAAATAAAGATAATGCTTTTAAACAACTTAAATCAAAATTATATGAACTAGAGCTGCAAAAACAGAAAGATGAGCAGCAGTTATTAGAAGATAGCAAGTCCGATATTGGCTGGGGAAGCCAAATCCGATCATATGTTTTAGATCAATCTCGCATTAAAGACTTAAGAACAAACGTTGAAAGTGGTAATATCTCTTCAATCCTCGACGGAGATATAGATATATTTATTAAAGCTAGTCTAACCCAAGGAGTGTAAATGAGTGATTCAAATATTGGTGGTGAGGCCTCTATCTTAGAGGAAAGACGAAGAAAGCTTGAAGAGCTTAGAAAAGCTAATATCGCTTATGTAAATAATTTTATCCCTTCTGAAAAAGCTAAAGATTTACACGATTCTTATGGTCACCATAGCAAAGAGGAGCTTGAAGAAAAAAAGATCATAAATCTATCCATAGCCGGGAGAATAGTTTTAAAAAGAGTGATGGGTAATGCCAGCTTCGTAACTATTAGAGATGGCTCAGGAGATATTCAGGCTTATATAAGCAAAAATAATGTAGACCCCGATTTATACAAGCACTTTAAATCATGGGATCTTGGAGACATTATTGGCATCACTGGTAATTTATTTAAGACTAAAACAGAAGAACTGACGATTGAAGCTCATGCCATCATCTTAATAACAAAATCACTTAGGCCTATGCCAGAAAAACATAAGGGCTTGGCTGATATCGAAATTAAATATCGCCAAAGGTACTTGGATTTAATGAGTAACCCTGAATCCCAAGAGGTCTTCAAAAAACGTTCTCAAATTATTTCATCTATTAGATCCTCAATGCTTGAAGATGGTTTTCTCGAAGTAGAAACGCCCATGATGCATTCAATACCTGGAGGAGCTGTTGCAAAACCTTTTATTACTCAGCACAACGCACTAGACAGAGAACTTTTCTTAAGAATTGCACCTGAGCTTCATCTAAAAAGGCTATTGGTTGGAGGTTTTGAAAAGGTTTTTGAGATTAATAGAAGTTTTAGAAATGAGGGACTGTCTACTAGACATAATCCAGAGTTTACGATGTTGGAGTTTTACGCAGCTTTTGCTACTTTTGAAGGAACAATAGATTTCACCAAGAATATTATTCAGTCAGCATCAGCAGTAATTGGTAATAATGATGAAATTGAATGGGATGGTGACAAAATAGATCTTTTTAATTTCTCCATAAAAACTCTTAATAATTTAGTGCTAGAGCATAACCCTGAGCTTAACAATGACGATTTAACAAATTTAGACAAGCTTAGAAGTTATTCTAAATCACTCAAAGTGCCATTCAAGGAATCTTGGGGAGCTGGAAAAGTATTATTAGAGATTTTTGAAAAATCAGTTGAGACTAACCTCATTCAACCAACCTTTGTCACAGAGTATCCTGTAGAGGTTTCACCCCTGTCTAGGAGAAATAATGATAATCCTTCTATTGCTGACAGATTTGAATTATTCATTGGTGGCAAAGAAATTGCCAATGGTTTCTGCGAATTAAACGATCCTGATGATCAAGCTGAACGATTCCAGGAGCAGGTTCAAGCGAAAGCAGATGGAGATGATGAGGCTATGGGGTTTGATGAAGACTATATCACTGCTTTGGAGCATGGCATGCCCCCTGCTGTAGGAGTTGGTGTTGGGATAGATAGGTTGGTTATGATGTTAACGAACCAAAGCTCAATTAGAGATGTAATACTTTTTCCTCAATTAAAATCCTAACTCTGTAAATATGAACCTTACTTTGCTAATTACTGTTGGGGTTCCTATATTTATTATCTTTGCAATAATCTATTCTGATAAATTTAGAGAGCCTACTGACTTAGTTATAAAAACTTTCTTTGCGGGAGTCATCATATGCTTTCCAGCTGCAGAGCTAAATTATCTACTGATTCCAACATATGAATATTCATATCGAGCTGGATTTACAGAAGAAACGTTAAAGTTTTTAGTGTTATATTTTTATATTAGGCCAAAAAGTGCATTCAATGAGCCTATGGATGCAATTGTCTACGGCGTTATAGTTTCATTGGGTTTTGCAACTTTTGAAAATATTTCATATGTGTATTCAGGAAATTTTGAAGTAGATTCTTTTTCTCTTGCAATTGTCAGAGCGGTGAGCGCAATTCCAATGCATGCAACTTGCGGCATTATTATGGGTTATTTTTTTGGTTTGTATGCTTTCACTCAATCCAGACAATTTTTAATTAAAAGCTTAGTCTTTCCCATTGGAATTCATGCAACCTATAACTTTTTAACTGGGTATGATTTCTTTTTTCTGTATTTCTTGGCTGCTGTGATGGTCTATGCAAGAGGTCTTCATACGGAGTTTGCTGAACTTCAATCTAACAAAGCTACAGAGGACGAAAGTAAGGTAATTTAAGGAAATTACCATCTAAATTTTTCAAAGTTTTCTGGATTAGCCCATCCTTCAGGATTATTCCAACCTCGTTTGTTGTTGTAAGTTTTTAGGTTGTATGAGTAGATTCTAGCTTGAGTGATCTCAATGTCCTGAGTAAAGCCTAATTCCAAGAATTTTTGATGATCATTGTCATCTTTATTCTTTTTAATAATTAATACTTTTTGTGCAAGCGTATTCTTTATCAAGCCAACTTGAGTTTTTGAGATAGGCATATCATCGAAGATGATACACAAATCATTGGGCTCAGCGATATTAGAGTCTAGATGATCAAGACTCATAATTGATAATTTTTTAAGAGAGTTTTCACAGAGCTCAGCAAAGGCACTTAAATCTTTTTTGGTGATTGCCAGAACTGATGAAACTGCTTCATTGTGGATGACTCCAACCAAGAAATCATTTAATCCACTTTTAGGCATTTATTTTAATAAATCCTCAACCGCAGTTCTTTCTTCAATCAACTCATCTGTTGAAATTTTTATTTTTTCTTTTGCGAAATCTGATAATGCAATATCTCTTACAATTTCAATTTTGCCATCTGGAGTAGTCATCAAAGGCATGCCGCAAATAATACCTTCTGGAAGATCATAACTGCCATCACTTAATACCGCGGCACTGAAGCAATCCCCAGACTCTGTAGGGTTCTCACAAGCAACAACTGTGTCCAGAGCTGCTTTTGCTGCTGAGGTTGCTGAGGACGCTCCACGCGAATCAATCACAGCTTTACCACGTTGCTGCACAACCGGTAGAAATTCATTTTTAACCCACTCCATATCATCAATTAGATCTTTTCCTTGGACACCATTTAAAACAACATTTTCAAAATCAGGGTACATGGTTGGACTATGATTTCCCCAAATAATCATTTTGCTTATTTCTCCAATTCCAGTATTAAGTTTTTTAGATAAGACTGATCTTGCTCTGCTTGAATCCAGCATTGTCATGGCCATCCATAGTTGAGAATCATTGTTAGCAGCATGCCTGCCAATTAGGGCATTCGTGTTAGCTGGATTGCCTACCACTAAGATTTTTGCATCCGGTTTACCAAATTTTCCAATTGCTTGGCCTTGGCCTACAAAAATACCTCCATTAATTTGTAGTAAGTCCGCGCGTTCTTCAATTTTTTTACCATTAAATACAATTCCTCTAGGAATGCTTCCCACTAAGAGGAACCAGTCTGCATTTTTTGCAGCTTCTTCAAAATCTGATGTGTAATTTACATTTCCCATATTAGGAAAATTAGAATCTTCTAGCTCCATTACTAGTCCTTCTAATTTATCTACTACTTGAGGGATTTCTACTAACTCCAAATCTACAATTTTATCTCCAAAGGTATGACCATCCACTAATCTTGGTATTAAAGAGTAACTTATTTGACCTGCCGCACCAGTAACAACAACCTTGACTCTATCTTTCATAAAAATCCTTATAAATTATTTTGTGATTATTATATTCCTAAACGTCAAATTAATTCGTGGACCAATGATTTTTTGTGTCTTTTTTATAGAATGTTGCCAATTTTTTTGTGTTTTACCATCGATTAATATCAAACAACCATTGGTCTGAGGTATTGAAAGGGTTTCTTTGTTAATTTTATTTCTAAACACTAAATCTCTCTCACTGCCAAGAGAGATTGAGACTATGGTTGGATTAGGACCAAGCTCTTTTTCATCATCAGAATGCCATCCCATTGAGTCTTTTCCATCTCTGTAATAATTTACAAGCACAGAGTTAAAATCAATGTTTAATTGTCTAGAAATCTTTTCCCGGATCATAGCTAAATCTTTCGTCCAATTCTGCCGATTTAATTTCTTGCCTGAATATTTGTAGTCACATCCTTCATCACCTATCCAGCATTGTAATCTGGGAATTTTAGTATTTTTACCAAACATTTTGATCATCATTGATTCCCAGGGAAGGTTTGCAATTAGTTTCTTGAGTAATATATTAGATTCATTTGAAGTAAAAAAATCTTTATCAATTCGAACTTTTAGATCGTTGTGAGCTACAATTTCATTCTCCATAAGAGATTAGTATAGATATGTTTTCATTAAATCCAATCGGCTCAAGCAATGACTAAAGTATTAATTGTTGGAGGAGGGCATGCTGGTGCTAATACAGCATTTGCACTAAGAAAAGATGGTTTTGATGGAGAGATTATAATTATAAGTGATGAGGGTTATCTGCCTTATCACAGACCTCCACTATCAAAAGACTTTCTTAAGCAAAATCTTGGAATCGAAAAGTTGGGTTTCAAATCTGCTGACTTTTATGAAGAACAAAAGATCTCTATTAATCTGAATACTCAAATTGATTCTATTGATCTTGCATCGAACCTTGCCATAACAGAGGATGCTTCATTTAATTTTGATTATTTAGTTTTTGCAACTGGAGCGGCTCCAAGGTTATTGCCAATGGAAAATGCTGATTCAAAAAATTTATTTTACTTAAGGCAAATAACAGACGTTTTATCTATCCATCAACAAATCACTCCCCATAAAGAGATAGTTTTGATTGGCGGCGGATACATAGGGTTGGAAGTAGCCTCAGCAATGATAGAGCTTGGGTTGAAAGTTACCATCTTAGAGGCAGAAGAGCGGATTCTTCAAAGAGTAACGAGTCCAGAGGTTTCACAATTTTATAATGATTTTCATTCCAAAAAAGGAGTTAGGATTATTTGCAATGCAAAAATAACTAATTTAAATGCTAAAAATCAAATGATCCATTCTGTTTCTTTAGAGTCTGGTGAAAGTCTTGCAGCAGATATAGTTCTAGTAGGCATAGGGGCAATTCCTAATACTCAGCTTGCAGTTTCAATTGGCTTAGAATGCGAAAATGGAATCAAGACGGATCAATATTGCAGAACCTCTATCCCAAATATTCTTGCAGTGGGTGATTGCACTTCTTCTTTTAATAGTCTTTACAACAAAGAATTTAGACTTGAAAGTGTGCCAAATGCGCTAGCGCAATCAAAAGTAGCCTCTTCTTCAATTCTTGGTAATGAGCTTTTTAACAATGAGATGCCTTGGTTCTGGTCAGATCAATATGATCTAAAATTACAAATGGCTGGTTTATCAAGTGGTTATGATGAATGTCATATAATTGGTGATACCGATTCTGCGGAATTTATAGCTTGCTATGGCAAAGAAGGGTACTTAATTGCTGTTGACAGCGTAAATCAATCGAGACAGTTTATGCTATTTAAAAAAGCTCTAGGCAATGGCTTTAAGTTAGAGATGAGCCTTATAAAAGATAAGAATTTTCAACCTGAGTCCATTTTTTCAGGTTCAAATTAGTTAGAATATATATACCAACAAGGAGATAATCATGGCCATTAGATTTGATGATAAGGTTGCAATCGTAACAGGTGCAGGCGGAGGTCTAGGAAAGCAACATGCACTTGAATTTGCAAGAAGAGGAGCAAAAGTTGTAGTTAATGATTTAGGAGGGGCTGTTGATGGCTCTGGTGGTGCAAGCGATGCAGCTAATGCCGTTGTTGAGGAAATTAAGGCGGAGGGTGGAGAAGCGATCGCAAATGGCTCTAGCGTTGCAGACAAAGAGGGCGTTTCAAAAATGATTGCTGAAACCATGGAAAAATGGGGCCGCATAGATATTTTGGTTAACAATGCTGGAATCTTGAGAGATAAAAGTTTTCATAAAATTACAACTGAAGAATTTGATCAGGTCATGGACGTTCACTTTCAAGGTAGTTTCTATGCTTCTCATGCTGTTTATCCAATCATGCGAGAACAAAATTTTGGTAGAATAATTTTTACCACTTCCTCAGGCGGTCTTTGCGGTAACTTTGGTCAAGCAAATTATGGCGCTGCAAAAATGGGCATGATCGGCTTGATGAATTGCCTGAAGATAGAAGGTCAAAAATATAATGTCTTCTCAAGCGCTGTTGCTCCAGTTGCTTTATCAAGAATGACAGATTCTCTATTTCCAGAAGGCATTGGTGAGAGGTTTATGCCAGAGTATGTTACGCCAGCCGTTATCTACTTAGCTAGTGAAGAAAGTCAAAATGGAGCCATTATTGGAGCTGGAGCAGGAGTATTTACAAGATTTAGGATCTTGGAAACAATGGGTCTTGCGCTTGGCACAGGTGATGAGATGACTCCTGAGAACATAGCAACTGGCTGGGATTCTGTTTCTGATATGGAAGATGCAAGAGAACTATTTAGTGGTCCAGAGCAAACCATTAAAATTCTTGAACAGGCTGATAAAGCTTAAGCAGAAAAACTTTCTCGCTGGGACATCAGGGCAGTATGCCTCTCAATTTCTGGATAATCTTTTATCTCTAATCGATTTAGACCAATAAAGAAATCAGTGGTTGTGATCATCTGAATATCAGCAAATGTGTATCTTTCACCTGCAACAAATTTAGATTCTGACAAAACACCATTAAAATATTTAAGTGACTTGATCCCAATATTTTTTTGTATCTCGCCATATTCTTTATTTTGCGTTTCCAAGCCCGACATTGCCGGATGCAAATGCCTAAAACCCATTGCCAAAGGTATCATTAGCTCGTTATATATTCTCGCCTGCCACATTTCAATTGAAGCAATTTCCATAGGACTTTCACCAAACAAGTTTGGTTCCGGGTATAAAGATTCTAGATATCTACATATAGCAGTAGATTCCATTATGACGGTTCCATCATCGAGCTGGAGCGCTGGAATTCTCGAGTTAGGTGCTATAGCTCTATATTCAGGGGTTTTATGTTCTCCTTTCATCATATCAATTTCAATCATCTCAATATCATCAATATTTTTTTCAGCCATAAACATTCTTACCTTTCTTGGGCTGTTAGCCATTTTATTGTCATACAACTTCATTTTTTTCCTCGCCAGCTTTTTTATTATTATAGTAACCCTTAAAAGCTATATAAGTTTGTATTAAATTTGCAATAACAAATGCAGGCAAATCTACAAATACAAAAACTAAAGCACCAGCAAACCTGCTAATTCCAGTTAATATATAGCCATTTAATCTTGTCTCATGCTTTACTGAGCTCACCAAAGCTAAACTGAGGATACTCAGCACTAAGATTACCCATTGCCCATATTGTAAAAAACTCTCAATCATGAAGACCCACTTTTTGCTAATTTAAGATTATTTTTTTCAGCAGTTGCCCAATCTTCGGGAAGTTTACGTGCAACAACCAAAAAGCTAATAATCGATGGGATAAATACAAGTGAAGTGACGGTCATAGCATATCTGATGGATTCAACTTCACCATTATTCGCCCTAAAAATATCAATCATCCATCCTGAAATAGTTGGCCCAAGACCTAAACCAATCATATTCAAAATAAAAAAGAAAAGGGCAGTCGACATAGCACGCATATGAATTGGAGCTAGAGTTTGTGCAATTGCAAAACTTGGACCTAGGTATATTCCCATAAAGATTAAAAATAACGATGTGAATACTAGATTTATCTCAACAGACGTCGACCACCAAGCTGCAATACCTAAAGGCAGACAAAGGGCTATTGAGATTGCTGGCAGCCATCCATATGCTCTTATATCTTTTTTACCCCAGCTATCAGCCAGCCTTGCTCCAAAAAATGCTCCACCTGCATATGTTAGTCCGTTTATAAAACCTAGAATAATAACTAAGGTCTGGAAATCAAAACTTGGGTCTAAAGTAACTAGATATTTGGTATGGAAAGCGGACTTAGAATATGAAACAAAGGATCCAAAAGCTATACCAAAGCACATTGCCCACCATGCTGGAATCTTAAGAAGAGTTTTGAGAGATTCTAAAAAGGGAGGTTTTGCAATTTCTCTTTGATCATCAAATTCCATCGCCCCGCGAATAGGTTCACGTATTGTTAATTTAACAACTATTGCTAAAAGAATTCCTGTAACACCCAAAAAGACAAATATTTCTCTCCAATTTACATCCTCGCTGGATGCTCCTATAAGAGCCGCAGTAACAAAATAAGCAGCCATAATGCCCAGAGGTATACCCATGGCATACACCCCAAGAGCACTCGCTCGCTCTTCTTTTGGATACATGTCAGAGATAATTGAGTGAGATGGAGGGCTACCACCAGCTTCACCAATACCTACCCCCATTCGAGCAAGGCCGATCTGGATAAAATTTGTTGCGAGGCCAGTTAACGCTGTAAACCCACTCCATGTAGCTAGAGCTATTGATAGTATATTTACTCTGTTATACCTATCTGCTACCCATGCTATTGGTATAGCAACGGTTGTATAGAATATCGCAAATGCCAAACCTATTAATAACCCTAACTCTGTATTTGTTAGGTTTAAATCCTCTTGGATGAATGGGGCAAGTATTCCTACAATTTGTCGATCAATAAAGTTAAATCCGTAGACAACGGTCAGTAGTATTAGAACAAAAGTTCGATAGCCTTTTGTCGGCTGATGATTATCAGTCATTTGAATCTTCCCCTAGTTTAAGATTCTGTAATTATAGCTTGGGGACTAGAATTATATTTATCCAATCAACTAGTTGATGGCTTACTCCCAGTTTAAAGCACCACCTGTTTGATATTCAATTACTCTGGTCTCAAAGAAATTCTTTTCTTTCCTTAGATCCATGATCTCTGACATCCAAGGGAAGGGATTAGTTGCACCCTTGAACTCTTCATCTAACCCAATTTGAGTTAGCCTTCTGTTAGCGATGAATTGTAAGTATTCTTCCATCATGGAGGCATTCATTCCTAGGACGCCTCTTGGCATGGTGTCTCTTGCATACTGAATTTCAAGCTCTGTTCCTTCAAGAATCATCTGTGCTGCCTCATTCTTCATCTCCTCATCCCAAAGATGCGGATTTTCGATTTTAATTTGATTAATAACATCAATTCCAAAATTCACATGCATTGATTCATCTCTCAAAATGTACTGAAACTGCTCAGCTGTTCCCGTCATTTTGTTTCGTCTTCCCATTGATAAGATTTGAGTAAAGCCACAATAAAAGAATATGCCCTCAAGCACACAGTAAAACGCTATAAGATTTCTTAAAAGCTGTTTATCAGTTTCTGTTGTTCCTGTTTGGAAGGTTGGATCAGAAATTTGTTGAGTATATTTCAATCCCCAGGCTGCTTTTTTTGCAACGCTTGGAATTTCTCTATACATGTTGAATATTTCTCCCTCATCCATGCCAAGTGACTCTATGCAGTACTGATATGCATGCGTGTGAATAGCTTCCTCTAAGCTTTGTCTCAGAATGTATTGTCGACACTCGGGGTTTGTTACCAGTCTATACAGGGCAAGCACTAAATTGTTTGCAACTAAGGAGTCTGCAGTTGAAAAAAATCCAAGGTTTCTTTTAACAATTGTTCTCTCATCCTCAGTTAAACCATTTTCTGATTTCCATAACGCTATATCTGCAGTCATATTAACTTCTTGCGGCATCCAGTGGTTGGCACTTCCATCAAGATATTTTTGCCAAGCCCAGTCATATTTAAATGGAACCAATTGATTGAGATCAGCCTTGCAATTGATCATAGCTTTATCATCAACTTGAACTCTGCCACTATGCATTTCATCCAGTTCTCTTACACCTTCCGATGCATCAAAGGTCTCCATGGCTTTTCTAGCGGCCTCTGCCCTGGATCCTGCTTCTATGTTTGAAGAAGATGCTTCTTCGGTCACAGGTTTGCTCTGAGCAACTGGTTCAACAGGCTGAGGTGTCTCTGGTGTTGTGTTTTTGATCGCAGGAGCTACCTGAGTATCTTCTTTATTGTATTCATCCCAATTTAACATTTTTTTCTCCGTATTTACTGACAGGCTTCGCAGTCAGGGTCATCCAAGGAACATGCTTCTGGTACAGGCGCTGGCGCACCAAGTTCATGAGGAACTTCTGGTGCTTGTTCAGCCTGAGCACTTACCGCATTTAAGCTGCCTTGGTTGATGGTTGATTTTTCTGTTGTGGTTGCTGCTATAGATCTTAGATAGTAAGTTGTTTTTAAGCCTGAATACCAAGCCATTCTGTATGTAAGGTCTAGTTTTTTACCATTAGCATTACCGATATATAAGTTTAATGATTGAGCCTGATCTATCCATTTTTGCCTTCTGCTTGCAGATTCAACAATGTACTGGGGCTCAACTTCAAACGCTGTTGAGAAAAGCTTTTTAATATCATCTGGAATTCTTGATATCTCACTTAGGCTACCTTCAAAGTATTTAAGGTCATTGATCATAACGTCATCCCATAAATCTATGGCTTTGAGCTTTCTAACAAGGTGGGGGTTCACAATGGTGAATTCACCCGAAAGGTTAGATTTAACGTATAGATTTTGATAGGTGGGCTCAATTGATTGAGTTACGCCAGTAATATTAGAGATTGTTGCTGTCGGCGCGATTGCCATCACATTAGAGTTTCTCATGCCATCCTTTTTAACTTTTGCACGCAGCTTATCCCAATCTAGTGTTTCAGACCTATCAACTTTAATAAATTCGCTGCCACGGTTTTTTTCTAAGATATCTATTGAATCTTTTGGAAATATTCCTTGGCTCCATAAAGATCCATCATATGATGGGTATGTCCCTCTTTCTTTTGCAAGCTCGCTTGACGCATGAATTGCATAGTAACTTATAACTTCCATGCTTCGATCTGCAAATTCAATAGCTTCTTCAGAACAGTAGGGTGCATCTTGCATGTATAACGCATCCTGAAAACCCATCAGCCCCATTCCTACCGGGCGATGTTTGAGGTTAGAGTTTTTGGCTGTATCTACTGAGTAGTAGTTGATATCAATAACATTATCAAGCATACGTAGAGCAGTTGTTACTGTGCGTTTTACTTTTTCTTGATCCAATACACCATCTTTCATATGCTGAGGAAGATTTACTGATCCAAGATTACAAACAGCTATCTCATCGTTGCTTGTGTTTAGGGTTATCTCAGTGCATAGGTTTGACGAATGAATGACTCCAACGTGCTGTTGCGGTGAGCGTAAATTACATGAATCTTTAAAAGTTATCCACGGATGGCCCGTCTCAAACAACATAGTTAGCATTTTTCTCCATAGATCTTTAGCTGGAATAGTTTTGTGTTGATCCATTTCTCCTTCAGCAGCTAATGCTTCATATTCTTCGTATCTTTTTTCGAATGCGAGTCCGGTAAGGTCATGCAAGTCTGGAGTTTCGCCTGGAGAGAAAAGCGTCCAGTTTTTATCTAACTCAACTCTTTTCATGAATAGATCAGGGACCCAGTTCGCGGTATTCATGTCGTGAGTTCTTCTTCTATCATCACCAGTATTTTTTCTGAGATCTAGAAACTCTTCTATGTCTAGGTGCCATGTTTCTAAGTAAGCACACATAGCGCCTTTTCTTTTGCCGCCTTGATTAACTGCAACAGCCGTATCATTAGCAACTTTTAAGAAGGGTACAACACCCTGACTTTTACCATTTGTTCCTTTGATATAAGACCCTAATGCCCTAACTGGTGACCAGTCATTACCAAGCCCTCCTGCCCATTTGGACAGCAGCGCATTATCTTTCATTGCTCCAAATATCCCATCTAGATCATCCGGGATCGTTGTTAGGTAGCATGAGGAAAGCTGAGGACGCAAAGTTCCGGAATTAAAGAGAGTTGGTGTTGAGCTCATATAATCGAAACTTGAAAGCAACCTGTAGAACTCAATTGCTCTTTCTTCTTTATTATCTTCTTCTACTGCTAGCCCCATAGCAACTCTCATAAAAAATATTTGAGGGAGCTCATATCTAGTATCTTGGTAATGGATAAAGTACCTGTCATACAATGTTTGGAGTCCTAGGTATGTGAACTGGTAATCTCTGTCATGATCGATAGCTTCTCCTAGTTTTTGAAGGTCAAAATTTTTCAAGATTGGGTCAAGCATCTCAAGTTCTATGCCTTTTTCTATATATGCTTTAAATGCTTTTGGGTAATATTCTTGCATTTCAGGATGCGAACTTTCTTCAGCTATACCTAGAAAGGACAGAGCTTCACTCCTCAGCTCATCTAGCAAAATTCTTGCAGTTACATAGCTGTAATTTGGCTCTTGCTCTACTTTGGTTCTTGCTGACATAACAAGAGCTGACTTCATATCGCTTATTGAAACACCGTCGTATAGATTTTTGATTGATTCTTCTAGAATTGCATCAGCGTTAACATCCTCCAATCCCTCGCATGCATGATTGACTACAGCAGCCAACCTATCAATATCGAGAGGGACTTGAGAACCATCTTTTTTTGTAACAGAGATTTTTGGTGCATCTATGTTAGTTTGTTTTGGTGCATCCTTTGTTCTTTCGGTAGCTCTTTCTTCTCTATACAGAATATATTTTCTAGCAACAACATACTCTTCATTACGCATCAATTGAAGCTCTACCTGGTCTTGTATCTCCTCAATATGCAAAGTGCCGCCTGAGGGCATTCTTCTTTTGAAAATCTCTTGTACTTCAGCTGTAATTTCTTCAACTTTTCTATGTATTCTTTCGCTTGCCGCTGCATTTCCAGATTCGTTAGCGAGAAAAGCTTTTGTAACGGCTACTTTTATTTTATCTTCCTCAAACGGAACAACTTTGCCGTTACGCTTTATTATCCTGAGTTTTCCAGGTGCTGTTATGTTTAAGTCGTCCGACGGAATTGCTCCAATTGCCTCTTGCCCAGCACCTTCTTGAGTCTTTCCTAACTCTTGTATTGTCATTTTTTTCCTCTATGTTTGTTTCTTTCGTTGGTCAACTTACTAAAAATTTACCAATGGGTGGGGTCAAAATGTCTTTTTTTGAAATCTCTTTAACCAACGTCAATATTCTTACATTGTGGATAAATAATCAAGTAAAAAACACAATATATTGTGAATTCTTTTAAATTTTTCACAATATGCTGTATAAATGGTGTTTATTGATTGTGTAGATAAAGTGAGTAAATTGTGGATAACTTAAGAATTTTGGTGTTTATATGACTGTATTGATAGCTCTTGATCAGGGCACAACCAGCACAAGAACTGTGGGGTTTGATAAAGATTTGAATATCATTCACTCAGAGCAAAAAGAATATCCTTTGCTGTACCCCAAAGATGGTTGGGTTGAAATTGAGCCCAATGAATTAATGGGTTCTGTTTATGCAACCATTGATCCAATCATTGATGTTTGTGCAGATATCGTTGCCATGGGTATAACCAATCAGCGCGAGACAACTGTGATATGGGATACTGATTCTGGTCAACCTATTTACAATGCAATTGTCTGGCAGGATAGAAGGACAGCAAATAAATGTATGCAGCTAAAACAAGCTGGCTACGAAGACGTCATCAGGAGTAAAACAGGCCTGTTGCTAGATCCATATTTTTCATCAACAAAAATATCTTGGATCTTAGATAATGTTGATGGTGCAAGAGCAAAAGCAGAAGGAGGTAGATTAAGGTTTGGAACAATAGATACATACTTATTGTGGCAATTAAGCAAAGGAGAGATTTTTAAAACCGATGTCACAAATGCATCTAGAACTAATTTATATAACATACATTCAAGAAATTGGGATGATGAGCTGCTTGAGATTTTTAATATTCCAGCCTCAATGCTTCCAGAAGTTCATTCCTCCGATAGTAATTTTGGTAAATTTGTAAGAGGCAATAAAGAAATTCAAATTACAGGAGTGATTGGAGACCAGCAAAGCGCATTAGTAGGACAAAGATGTTTTCAGCCCGGTCAAATGAAAGCAACATTTGGCACAGGGTGTTTTCTAATGGTCAATACTGGTAATGAATCATTGCAGTCTACCTCAGGACTACTGAATACGCTTGGATATGGCATTTCGGGTGAAATATCTTATGCATTAGAGGGAAGTATTTTTTCTGCCGGAACAATTATTCAATGGTTGCGGGATAACATGGATTTTTTTTCAAATTCTCAAGAAAGTATAAAATTCCTTGATGCAACGGGTAAGTCCAATGATGTTTTATTTGTACCTGGTTTTACCGGGATCGGAGCCCCGCACTGGAATTCAGAAATAAGGGCAGCATTTTACGGCATTACTAGGGACTCAACGAAAACAGATATGGTTACAGCCGCATTTAAAGCGCTAATTTATCAAGTAATGGATATTAAAGACGCTTTAAAAATTGATGGGGTAGAAATTAATGGCTTATCTATTGATGGAGGCATGGCTGCTAATTCAAGTTTTTGCCAGTTACTTGCAGATTTTTTGGGTCAGGAGGTGCAAGTTCCCTCGAGCCTGGAATCGACTGCCATAGGCGCTGCAATCACCGCTGGATTAGGGTCTAATTTTTTCTCTATTGATGATTTGAAGGCGCAACAATCAAAGAATTCAACTACTTATAAACCCAGAGATGGTATTTTTGATCCTAGAGACCTAGTTGAATGGAAAAAATTTCTTAGAGTGCTTCTGGATGCATACAATTAAAAAGACACCAAATTGTATTCAACGCAATAAAAAATTTGTCTGAAACGATTTCACGGCATCCTAGACGAGTTATTTTTCAAGTTTATTGAATTAAATAGTTTTAAATGTTTTTGTTTGGCGCTTAATATAATAAACTAATCAAACTTTTAACTAAGTCCCCCTGACTGGTAACATGTTTAATTTTAAAACTTTCAATAATATTGCTGAAGATGGTCTTGATATTCTTCGCAATAATCAATTCAAAGAAGTATCTGAAAAGCCTGATGGAATATTGCTCAGAAGCTACAATATTTCAGATAAAGATTTTGAAGACAATCTTTTGTGCATCGCTCGAGCAGGCGCAGGAACAAACAATATACCTATTGAAGATGCGACCAAAAAAGGAATTGTTGTTTTTAATACACCAGGCGCAAACGCAAATGCAGTAAAGGAACTTGTCATCTGCGGTATGTTGCTTTCTTCTCGAGGC
>Ga0213869_10001630_pt1 | contig 16415 bp, 37 predicted proteins | sample PICome_10_FD_160083 | JGI IMG/M metagenome (GOLD analysis project Ga0213869, IMG submission 160083) | Coastal seawater microbial communities near Pivers Island, North Carolina, United States - PICO132 | ecosystem: Environmental > Aquatic > Marine > Coastal | place: USA: North Carolina...
TTCATTTGTTGGCCAACACCTTTTAATAAGTTACGCATTTGAAAACTGTATAGCACAGCGAATGCGGAATATAAACTAACGCCTTCTGCAAAAGCAGAAAATGTAGCTAATGATTTACCTATACCTACAGGATCATTACCGTCATAAGCAACTAAGTTATCAAACCTAGCGGCCGTTGCAGGTTCATGTAAGAATGCTTCATAATCCTCTAAGCCTAATGTTTCATTTAAGTAACTATAAGCTACTGCGTGAATTGTTTCTTGTGAACCAAACATCATAGCCATTTGTTGTATTTCGTGCTTAGGAAACCAGCCAACAACTTTTTGTGTCCAGTAATCTGATACAGCACATTCAGTTTGGGCAAAGCCTAATAATATATTGCCAACTAAGTTTTTTTCTTTGTCATTTAGTTTTTCGTTCCAATCTTTTAAATCACCTGACATAGGTATTTCAGTATGTAACCAAAATGCTTGCGCTTGCTTTAACCAACCTTCTGTATAATATTCAGGATATTCAAAAGGCTTGTAAGGGATTCTTTCTGTAAATAAGGGTGCTTTCATATTAATGTTCTATTTCAATTGCAATATCTACAAAAGGTAGATAAAGTACGTGTTGTGTGTGCGTTGGTCCTTCGTAGGTTCTGGCCCCGAATAATATTCCGGGGTAAGTTCCTAAAGCCATAGACCATTTGCTTTGTTTTTTATCCATAACATTTAACGTTATATTGTTCATGTATCATTATAAGATCTTTCCATTTTAAATGTCCTCTTTTATTCACAGTCCATTTAATGTACGTGTCTATTTTACGTTCTTTATATTTCCTTCTAGCTAAATGCTTTCCGGAGACTTTATTAGTTCTATTACCTGATCGCATTCTTTTTGATTTTGTGGTTTATATAAAGTGTAACCAGGAAACTGTTTAGTCATTAGATGTTTAAACAACTTCCATCGTATAGGGAAAGATTCATTTGGTCTGCCTTTTGTTTCTATTATAAAATTTTCGCCAATAAAATCTGGTGTATATTTAATCGGTAGTATTCTTTTACAGCCTCTATTTTTAAATATACCTTTGCTGTTAGCTTGTCTTTCATATACTTTGTTTTCAAAATGAAAACCATTAATTAAAACAAAAGTTTCACCTTCGTATTTGGTTCTTATATTAGCAACTTTAAGAGCTTTATACATATATTTTTCTAAACCAGAAGCGAAGTGGATCCCGTCATAAATAACTTTCTTAGCTACAACAGGACCTCTTTTTCTTTTATATACTCTTTTCTTTCTCATATGTTTCTTTAGCTTTTTGTAAATACAAAACAGCATCCATAAGTTCTTCTTGTAAATGATTTAGCCAATCGACTACTTTAGAAGGATCGTCTTCAAGTGTAATGCCATATTTTTCATAGCCTACATCTGATCGCTGTTTAAATTTGTCTACGACTCGTTCAACAACAGGGTCTCTAAATTTACATTTACAGCTCATCTTTCACAAATGTTCCGTTAATCATTTTACCAGTTCTTTTGCTGATAACATTGTAAGCCGCTTTAATGCAAGCTTCAATTTTAACACCTCTTATGTGTGCTAAATTAGTTAATACAACTACAATATCACCAATAGCATCTATAACTTCTAACTGATCATTTTTTAATAATGCTTTAGCTAACTCACCAGCTTCTTCTTGAAGCTTAACATATTGAGTATTTTGATCACCTTTTTCATATAAGCCTCTTACTTTGGCCCATGTTCTAATATTATCAAATACTTGTGAGTCATCGTCTGTATTTACTTCAAGTGATTCTAAGCTGTTATGTTTACAATAAAATTCCCATAGAGCTTTATTATATACATAGCTTCTATCACTATTAAACATAGACGTATGGCTATTAGACGCAATCCATTGAGCTGTTTCAACATCTAATAATATTTTGCCAAAGTCTGTTTTCCACACCATTCCTAAACCGTCCATTAATCTACCTTTCAGTTTATTAACTGGAACAGGAAATGTTGTTGTTTGTTCTGTTACGTTTACTTTCATTTTAAATAAATTTTTATAAGGTTTAATATCTACTTTATAGCCATAAGACGTTTGAAGTTCTAGCTCTCTCTTTGATATATAATCTATATCATCAGACTGATCTAAAACTTCGTATTCATTAGGCTTATAACCCTGCGTTTGCGTAACTCTCTTATTAAGATTACGTGTAACGCCGATTTTTTTACCCGGAATGTGATATAAATAATACATCATTTGCCAACATTTAATTTTGCTGGTATTGCAGGCAGCGGGTTATAATTAGATATGGTTATTAATTCTTTACTCGGTATATACAATTCATTATCAATTATATCAATACCTCTTTGCAAATCTAAGTCAGGCAAATCGTTTGTTTCTTTTCTATAAGCATAACAATTTGCTGCATCAATATGATTTTTATATATATGGCAATCACCTAATTGCGCTATTAGTTTACCAGGAGTGTAATCTGTTTCTTTACATAGTAGCTCCAACAATAAACCGTACATAGCTATGTCATAAGGCAATCCTAAAAATACATCAGCAGATCTTTGCATCCACATTAAATCCATTTTACCATTGTTGATATAAACTTGAAAAGCATAATGACAAGGAGGTAAGGCCATGTCTTTTAATTGGCCAACATTCCATGCATTAACCATCAATCTTCTTGAGCTTGGGTTTTCTTTTATGTTTTTAACTAAGTTAAATAATTGATCTTCATAAATTGTATAATAACCATTAATTACTTTCCAGTTACGCCATTGCGCACCGTAGACAGGGCCTAACGTTCCGTCTGTTCTGCCTGATCTTTTATAATCAGCATCCCAATAAGTTACATTATTATCCTGTAAGTATTTCATATCTGTTTTGCCGTGTAAAATCCAAAGCAATTCAGTCCTTGCGGAATTGAAATACATTCTCTTATTTGTTAATAAAGGAAAGCCTAAAGACATGTCATGAACAAGTTGTCTACCAAATACAGATTTAGTTCCAACACCTGTTCTATCGTCTTTATCAACGCCTGATCCTAATATACCAGACACTAATCCTCTATATTCATTTTCTATATTTATCATAATAATATTTACACATTCTATAATATTCTGGCCATAATGTTTCTTTATCGTATACGTGTGGAGCAAAGTTACACTTCTCTCCTTTTTTATACGGACCTAAGTTTATACATATTTTCCATTGGCCATCTAATGGCATAGCCCAGGGTGATATTCTTATATTGTTTCTTGTACAATATAATTTCCAATCTTGTTCTTCTGGGGTTGGCATATACGGCGGAAGATAATTTGGTTTTCTTCTTTTGTATAAACTTTTCATAAATCCCAGGGCATAGGTTCATTTTCGTGTATAGCAAGTTGATGTGGTATAAAACAACCTGATCTTGGTTCCCAAGTAAAATGAGCTTCAGCTCCATTCTCTCCAAGGTTTTGAAACTTAACTTTTAAAACTTTAGCTTTAACAGTTTTGTTTTCATAATCTCTGTGAACTAATATACCGTGGTAAGATGCATCATACCATTCGCCTCCTCCTTTAATATTATACATAGTTGGTTCTTCAATCTTACCATTACTATCTTTATACATTTTAGTTGGATGCGCTACTATAAACACTAATACGTCGTACTTTTTTGCAAATATTTCAATCTTAGTTAAGTATTCCATAGTATACCTATTAACATCTTCAGTCTTGCAATCGACGTCTCTGACTTTATTAAATGGGTCTATAACCAAACATTTAATACCTTTACGCTTAACTAGCTCAGCACCTTTTCTTAATACTGATTCTAAAGTATAGCGTTCCATATCGATAAAGTAAAAGTTATCATTAACGTGTTCCGCTACTTGATTCCATTTATCGCTACCAATATCTGTTTTCTTTGGCATGTCTTGCCAAACTTTTCTCATTAACTTATGAGCATGTAAATAAGTAGGAGCGTTCTCAGGAGATGCAAATGCTGTTTTCCATTGGTACTTCTGATTATAACCTACTACCATCTGATCAACGAAATCTGACTTTCCGCTACTAGGTATCCCAGTAACAGTGATAAACTGACCAGTATAAGTACTAAAAATATCGTCAAAATTAGGTAAACCAATTTGATACCCACGTTTGAAACCATTTCGTACAAAGTCTGTAATTTCATCTTCTATATCTTTTAAAGTTGTTACATTTTCTAATGGAACCGGTCTTGCTCCTTCAATACGTTTAATTAATTTCTCTTTACCGTATTTTATTAGATATTCATTTGCGTCTTTACAATCTTCAAATGTAGCTATGTAACAAACTTCTGCTCCGAGTCTTCTTATAAATTCTTGTTGTAGTGCCTGACCTGGTTCGTCATTATCTACGGCTAGTATTACTCTTTCTTTATTTTCAAAGTAATCTATGCAGTTATCCAAATAATCTAAGTTATTTGAATTAAGTGTTGCTCCGTTAGGAACTGATATTGCATTTTTAATTCCAGCTTCATGAAGCGCTAATACATCTATTTCGCCTTCTGTTATTACACAATCGTCATAACCAACTATACTGTTAATGTTATAAAATATCTTCTCAGCACCTTTATATAATTTGAAATTCTTTCTGCCGTCTCTATATTTAACATTAATAAGTTCGTCACCCATAATGTAATTAAACTGAATTGTATTCTCGGACTTGCCGGTCTGAGGCATAAATTCTTTACCTTCTGTAACATTTAAGTCATCTAAAGTTTTTTGAGATATACCTCTTGTTTTAAACCATTCGTATACTTTAGAGCCTAATTGCTTAGGATCAACAACATTTAACGCATCGGGCCTGACATAATCTTTTAAGGCAGACCCTTTACGTTCGTAAGTATGTAATTGAAATGATGAATCACAATGATGACAAGTACCCAATCCTCTTTCCCAATCGTAAGAAGCACACTTCTGTTTTCTATTCTCAGGTTTTCTATCAGACGAACACAGGGGACAAATCCCCTGTGCTTTACCAACATCTAAATTGTGTTGGTTAAACTGGTCGATTAAAAAACCATTAATCTCCGTGTTGTTTACTTGCATTAATTAACTATTTAAAATGGTAAATCATCTGCTGGTGCCGGAGCAGCTACAGCTTGTGCTGGTTGGTCTGATCTTGGTGCAGCGCCAACATTATCTCCATTTGTCCAAACTACTTGAACATTACCTAAATAAACTTTAGGATTTTTAGCTTCTCTTTCCTCTTTGGATTGAGCAACTACAACCGGTCCTTGATTACCAAACTGATCTACTTCGTCATTTATTGTAATCGTAATAGGTAAATATTTACCCTTCTTACCAACAATGATCTTGTCCTTTGGTATCTCGTTAAGGTTGATACTTGTTTTAATTATACTAGCCATATTATACTGCTGTTTGAAATAAGTTATTGAACATAGTTCTTAGCTCAGTAGTTCCTACTGTAGCTCCCGTAGCTTGTAATCTACGTCTGAAGTTATCAGCTTTTTTGCTATACGCATGCAATCCATCATTAGATGTTTTGTTAGCGTAAAACTCCGTTGTTGGAAATGTCATTCCAGTCATTGCACATAATTTAGTTGTTGCTTTTTTTCTTCTTGCCATAATATAAGGGTTTTAAAGGGTTAAATTCATAAAGTATTGTGAAGGTTCAAATCCTTCGGTTTTAAAAAATAAGTCGTAAGCCTCAGTGGCTCTTTTAACTTTAGCTTCACCTGACTTATAAAAATCTGGTGAACAATCAATAACTGCGATTTGATGAGTGTTCTTATCCATTACCATGAATACAAATTCGTAGCCAAACAATTTACTGTAAATATATGCTTGACTATCGTAATTGTAACGGTAAGCGGAACGCCTGAAAGCGTTTATGTCGGACGTGGTTTTCAGGTCAATGATTAACTGATCATCATGGTTTATGATGTCAGCTTTTCCTTTCCACATATTACCTTCAAGCTCCACTATACCTGGCTTCTCATACTCAACATCAATGCCACGAACTAATCCGCGACATATATCGTTCTTCATTAATTTCTCGGTCATCAATTCTATCTTGTCAACTTCGTGTTGTAATAAACACAATTCGCCGTTAGATATTTCTTTGTAATGTTTTGTATTTCTTGTACTGCTCTCAACTATCTTAAACTTCTTAAGCTTATCCGGTTCGAGTATTGCAGTATGGAAATATCCACCTACAAGAAATGCTGATGACATTTTTGATTGCTGTCCTAAAGCTAAAGGATTAGTAAGCAAAGTAGATATGTCACTGTTACTTAAGTATTGTTTACCAAACTTGCCGTAATAATGTTCATCTTCTTTTAACTTTTCTAATACCTTTTCTTTGTTCATTTACAGGGTTGTTAATTCAATTAATTCTTTTTTAATGTTAGGAGTTAAATTATACTTGGCTTCGATCACTGCCATTTTACCACCTGCTCTAATATAGTCTAAAGCTTTTTGAAATTTAGCGTCTTGATTAGACTTTATTTCAGCTTTGTTTGCGACTGGTTTAGGCTTTGCAATGGTTGTTTTACCGTGATCATTTGATGCATCACTATCTTGTGTATCATCTATAAGTAACAAGTTGCCAAGTGCATACTTCTTACCATAACTCGAAGCGGACCCAAACTTTTGTGGAGTTTGCATACCCTTCTGATTTAAGTCTACACCAACTAATGCTGTAGCTTTTATTTCCATACCTTTTTCATCTTGAATAACAGCTGTGCTTTCAAGTATAGGCATAGGTTCAGTTGAGATTAATTTTTCTTTAATCCTTACCGATACTCCTAACTCTAAGAGATAGGGTTTAATTGCTTCGAGAATGTCTTCGGCTGATCTGAAGTTGTATTTGCCGAATGAGTTAAATCTACTTTTCTTCGATTTAAATTTTGTCTGAATGGTTGACAGTTTTTGGTTTAGGGTCATACTAATATTATTACATGTTAATTGTTAAACTTAAGTTCTCTATTTACCGTAACCTACAGGTAATCAAGCACTTGCGAGCTATCTACGTTATCGATTAAGGTTTGTATAGCATCACGTTTTATTTGTGAAATTCTTACATGAGCGGTACTCACGCTGATTCCAACTTGTGAAGCTATATCATTTGCTGAATGCTTATCACAATCTAAACCGTAACTTAACCTCAATACATTATATTGTCTTTCATCTAAATGCGTTCGCATTAGACCTAGCAAATAAGTATTTAATAAAGCTATGTTATATGGTTCAGACTTATCTATAACTTGATAAGCCATATTTTCATCATCATTAAGGCTTGCATCAATTGAGGAGAACACAGAATTAAAAAACATTGCAACTAACTTTTCATCTTTTGGATTCTTACGTATTTCATTTAGTTTATGCTCTGGTATTCTTATCTCACCTCTATTCATATCAACAGCGCGTCTTATTGCACCCTTAATTCGTTTAGATAAAAATGATTTTAATGTTTTTTCTTGGTCTTCTGATTTAAGTAACAGCTCTCTATCTAATTTATTTACTGCCGCTATTAAAGCATAATTACCGTCTTGTATAAGATCGAGTATAGACAGTATGCCAGAAGCTTGATTTGTTGTTGATTGTTTTCTCGCTATGTTTTCAACTAGCGGTAAAAAGTTTATTATTAGCTCATCATTAGTTAATTTAGTATAGTCACCGTCAATTGGTTTATTAACTTCTTCAATTGCTTCTTCAACTTCTTCTTTATATTTTAAATATATTGGTATATTATATTTTTTCATAGTTCATTATTAAGTAGTTCTTTTTCTGTTTTCAATTGATTGCCCATATTTCTGTGTATTGTTCTTGTTGTACAACCTAATAACTTGGCTAATTTACTTATTGTTATTTTTTGTTTCTCATGGTTTAGGTCAAGCATGCATTGGTATATATCGTCTTCCGAAACTTTTTTACCCTTGCCTATTAACGTACCCACAATACTCAACTTTTGCGACAATGTTAACCCCGTGCCGTGTTTGAATATTACTTTACGTATTCTATTACGAGGAGGTGTATCACCGATGCTAAGTACTTCATTAATCATATTGTCAAGTATTTTTTGCTTCATAAAAAATGTAACAAAACCGTTTTCTTTGTTTGCAATAAAATTAAATATAGATCGCATATCATCATCAAGCGAAACGTCATCACCTTCGATGCCATCTGCATTTAAATAGTATAAAACTAAAAAATGCCACTTTAAAGATTTATATGTGGTTATCTTTGCTTTACTGCGAAATAGATTGTAGCATTGGAACGTACCTTCCGCGTAGTAATCATATAGATCAGTTGACTCGGTAGGCACATCAGTAATAGGATTGCGATAATATATCACTCTCTTATTATCTAGCCAATTTAATTTTCTATCTTGTGACATTAGCTTGCTACTAATTATTATTTATTAGCTTTCGTCGCTCTTCTCGGCTTTTGAAATTTCTTAATTTTTGTTGCAATGTTAAAAACATTTGCATTCACTAAATGCTTTGCATTTTTTGTTGTTTTACTCATTTAATTCAATTTTAATGTTAGTCCATTTTCCCATAGTGCCGACATTTACAAGGAAATCAATACGTTTAGTAAAACGTTTATTCATTCTGTCTTGTACAGTCCAGTCACCATCAAATTCTCTGCTTATGCCTTCTATGCAGACGCTAGCTCCAAACGTGTAACCCAACTTTTCAAGGTCTCTTGAAACTGCAATCCAGCGATGCCCAGCAGGGTTATCAGGATTAATTTGTTTCATGGAGGCAGTGACGAATGGAGTGCTGTCTGTCTGTTCAGGTACTGCGTGGTAAACCGTAGCGGTAACCCACGTCTTCAGGAATAGTGTTAAAAGTATAAGGTGTTTCATTTTTATTTACTATTTTTGCTTTTTCAATAATGTAATACGTCCAATACCCGTGTATAGCATTTGACCGTTTAAACTCGTCAGGCATACACTGAGGTGGTTCGTTAAATTCACCAGCCGGTATGTTAGGCGGATATTTAGATAACGCTTCTTTGCATTTAGTTATTGTTAGATGTTTTTTATTATAACGTGCGGTATATTCCTCACCTAAACCTAGCATGTGATTATATAACCATCTGTACTGGTTTTTGTTTTCACGACACCAAATACTTGATGGATGATTTAGGTGTGCAGTTTTATAAGGCACGTCTTCATTGCCATAGTATCTATGGGCCGTACAAAGCATTTGGGCTGACTCTAAGATCATTTTAACTTTATGCTTATCATAAACATAGCTTGCCGCTTTATAAGGGTTCTTATGTAAATAAAATATATTCATAAATTTTTGAATAAAGTTCTTACTGCGAAAGCAAGAAAGATAATTAATATAATTATAATACTATTCATATTTTTTATTGTTTAATCGGTTATAATGTTGATCTAGTAATAGATTGGCAACTTCTATACTTATCATATTGTCGTTATACAATTGCCATACTAACTTATTCATAGTTATATATTTCTTCTAGTTCACACATTAACATTTCATCTATTTCTTCTATAGAATATCTATAAAAGTTTGGGTGTGTGTACGCTTTAGTCCAAGGATTATTCATAATTTCTAATAGTTTTAAATAGTGGATGTCTGTAACTACCGGCTTGAGTACGTTCGAAGTAAGTGAAAGTAGCTCGCTGACCGATATAGTCATGAATGTTGTTTAGTATATTAGCTAAGTCTTTGTAGTTGTAGCCTTTACCGGGAGGGCAACCAAATTTGTTACCGTCATCGTCCATCATTAAGAACTTACCGAGGGTGCCTTCGCGTTTACCTTTACCAATTTCATAACCTACAATAGTGGCTTCGGTGTCACTAAAGTCTTTAAACTTTTGTAAGTTGTAAGAACGTTTTTGTTCGTAAGGTTTATCTAGTCTCAATATGGAGCCTTCGTAACCATTATTCAAATTGTATTGGTGTATGATGTTAGCAGCGTCTTTAGATAAAGCGTGTTTAGTTTCAACATATTTAACACAGTAAGAATACATATCACTCGTAACAAGTTGATTCATTCTGTAACCGTATGGTTGATTCATTACGGTTTCTATGTAGTCATAGCAATGAAATTGTATCATTTTACTAGCCTCTGATCTGTCTGAGGCCGTTGGTTTTTGTTTTCTGACTAAGGATATGATTTTTTCGAAATCATCTTTTAGATCGTGGTTGTATAATTCACCGTCAAGTACAACATCAGGTTGTTGCGTAAAGAAATAGTGCAACGAGTTTGTAATGTGGGCTATGTTAAAAAATTGTTTACCTGTACGGGAGTGTGCTACAACTTCGTTGTTGTCATCGAGTTGTATAACACAACGTACGCCGTCAAGCTTAGGTTGTATAAATACATTCTCGGACCAGTCGACAGGTTTTTTGTCTACTTTGTATGCGAGCATTGGTTTTATCATAATTCTTTTTTAATTTTTTCTATTCTTTTTTGTATGAGTGCTGCTTGTTCGTATTCTTCGTTAGCCTCATATTCTTTCATTACACCAGTTAAACTTTCTATTTCTTCAAGTAATAAATCGTTTGTACTATAGTGTTTAGAGTCCTGTTGTCGTACGACGTCAAGCCCGTAAGTTGCCGTTTCAGGATTTATAAATTCATTATATAAATCGGTGCGTATTCGGCGGTATAGCATTTTGTATTCTTCGTCTGTCATATATTGTTATTATACGTTTGTGTTCGTGTTTAGTCTGTGCTATTTTCAATTTTATCTTGCACTTCAATGTACAGTTCATGAAGCATATCGTCTACATATAATTCATCGTAAATTTCTTCATCAATAAATATATCAAGACCGTCTTTAATACAACCTATAATTTCATCGGCCATACCTGTAGCATAATAGTATACGTTTTCAGGGTTAAAGCCGTAGTCATCATTAGCGTGTGCCCAATATACATTATAAGAGTCTGCAGTGTATACAGATTCAAATATGTAGTCGCAAGTATTAGTACCCATATAATCAGTTGTGATTGTAGAGTTGTAATAGTCTAATATCCAAGTCTTTGCTTCATCAGGTGTAACGTCGTACACATCTTCTTTATATATCTTTTCCATATTAATCTAGTAATACCATGTAGGCTTTAGGGTTATTTGTTCTGAACCACGTTAAACCGTCTTGCCAGTTTTTGATGGTAGAATCATTTAAATTTGTTGAGGGCATCATTGCACACCCCATAACAAAGTCGTACATACTTAATTCTAAGTTGTTAAGTTCGTAGCTTTCGCCAGAGAATGGATTTGTTACACTATCGCCTTGATTGTATACGGTTCCATTAAACCATTTAGGTAATTTATTTTCTTTCATATTACGTTGTTAAATATTGTTCTTTACAAAATTTTTCTTGTTTCCATTGCGTGTATCCCATACCGGGTTCGCTGTATTTTTTAATTAAACTATCAGGACTACCTACAAATATATTTTTATTTGTGTAATTATCCCAACAACTTATCCATACATCAGGTTTACCAACCCATATTATCCATGTGTATTGGTGCTCAATTGATTCAACACTAGGATATAGGTATTGACTGTTGTAGTGAAAGTCGTAAACTAAATGACTTGCAATTCTAGAACCATCACCAAACTGAGTAAAGCCTTGGTCTTTTTGCATATAGTTTACCCAGTTAGCTAATTCTACACCACGCCATGAAGGGTAACCGTCATGATGCATGTACATGTTTACATAGCTATCGTCGTTTACTTTTTTGGGTTCGACCGCAAAGCCTTGCTCAAATTGTTTCGCCGCTGACCGATTTACGATCATTGTAAGGTTTCTTGTGCTCATTTAATATTAATTTTAGTATATATTCGTATAATTCTTTTTCACGCTTCATGCTTTTAAGAACAGATTTGTGTAGATCAATAGGTATAAACCTAGTTGCAGTACCGTCATCTATTTCTTTTTGTTTATCTGATACTTCCCACTCAAGGGCAAATATTTTTGCGCAGATTTTATCGTGTGCTCGTTCGTTTAACGTCATTATTTTTTGATAATGTTATCGCCGTATAGCACGGAATCAAGTGATCTGTCATAGAAGTCTGCCCAAGTTTGCAGTTGTCTGACGTCGTCAATAGTTAATTGATACCACGCTGTGTGACTCATTAATCTGTATTTTAGTTGTTTAGCGGAACCGTATTGTTTCGCATTTGCATTAAGATTTTTTTTCAATTCAGGAAATAATCTTTGATAAAGTGATTTGTTCATAGTTTATTAATTTATTATATTATACAATTAGATTCGTGTTTGTTTTGTGCTAAACCATTTCTTCAATTACACCGATTAACTCGCTGATTATCAATACTATAGTTGCCGCTATTATGTTGAAAGGTATTAGCATATACCCGCCAATTCTTACTGTACTCTTCAGAATTGACACATAAAAATGTTTCGTTGCATTCGGATATTTCATTAGTTGCGGGAGAAGGAATCGAACCTACGACCTTTGGGTTATGAGCCCAACGAGCTACCTCTGCTCTATCCCGCATTAAGTGGTGACCAACCTGTGAGCAATGTCGTAAGCTTCTCACGGTGAATGCAACGTGTGACTAATTTCACCAGTCTGTTAGTGGAAGTGGGCGGAATCGAACCGCCGTTTAAGTTAGTGTAGCGTCTAGAAATACATCATATAACCTATTTTTCATGGTCAACTTCAAATCTTTCTTAGCTTCCTATTTCTTAGCTTACCTTATCACTCCCGTTAGTAGCTAGCAATTCACTTATGTAATTTAGGTACCATTTATCGTGGTATCTTTACGGTATACACCCACCTAAATTCTAATTAAGCTACTCGTCTAGCTACTTGCGTCGCCACGATCTGTGTACCGCGTCGCTTACTTCTTGAGATACAATTTGTACTTCAAGAACTTGTTTGTTTGCAATTATAGGTACATAACTGTATTGTTGAGTTGTACTGCAATCAATACAAGTGTTGTAACCTAATTTAACTCTGCCTAGTGGTATTATATTTTTACATTTACATTTCTTCATACAATTATATTATACGATATCAATCGTGTTTGTTTTGGACCCACCGCATTATACCGGAGTTATATCTTTCCCAGTATTGTTGCTCCGCTGCAATTATTTGTGCTTGCAGTAATTTGTGGTGGCTAAACTTTCTCTTTTGTTTCTTCATATAATTTTCTTATTGCTAGGTTCATAACGTGTGAGTGCATAGCATTATAGTTGTCGCCTTCCGCTTCATACTCTGATAGTTGCCAATCAACACTGTCGTACATTAATTCTTTGGTGACGTCTGCAATACCTTGTGCGATGTCATCTAATTCTTTCATTTTACTCATTGTAATAAGGTTTAGTATAGTTAGTATTATAATTAATTGATTTCGCTACATTTTGACGCCATTGCCATTCGTTTTTGCGGTATTCATAGCTATTACACCATTTTTTTACTGCAGTTACTTGTGGTATTTCACCGTATTTAGCTTCATAGTCAAGACATTCTTGTAGTTTAGCGTCGATTTGGTGCTGAGGATAGTCTTTAAATTCCATATTATAGTGTGTCAAATATACCGAATGTCGCATTGTCCATTGCGGATGGGTTAGTTATTAAGTGGAATAGTAATTGAGCCATTCCGAGTACCCACATTATCATTAAGATTGCAGTGGTAATTTTTAAGATGATGTCTACTATTTTGTAGTCACTCATTTTAGATGTAAATATTGCTTTTATCATTGTTATTAATTTATTATATTATACTTATTTGTTCGTATTTAGTTTGTAAGTCACACCTGAACTTGTGTAGTTCCATCTACTTGTGTAACTAGGTTTTTTACGTTTACTGTAGTTGCTTTTTTGTTCAACTTTGTATCTTTTATTACCCATACCACTGCAAGGTCCGTGTACTTTGGCCATCTCATAGTGAGAATGAGCTCGTTGTTTTCTTTTTGCTTTGGTAAATGCGATAAGTTCTTTCATCGTCTTACATACGTAGTAGGTTTTATTTGTCATAGTGTTCTAGTATTTCTTCGACTGCTTGACTGAAGTCGTGGTGATCAATTGTTTCATTTCTCAACATTTTAGCATGGAAATGCAGTTCGTTAAGTAGTTCGCGTAAGGTTTTATCTATTATCATATTCAATTATATTATACGTTGTTATTCGTGTTTAGTCTGTGAGTTTCAATTATTCCAATTAAATCCCACCTAGTTATTTCACCGGACATTTGTTTTAGGATTGCCCACGTCATATCGTTACCTAGTTTATCTGTATATATCATTTTATTTATTTTCATCAATTTCTTTTAGTTTACTTTCTAATTCACTTAATATTTCAGTGTTAGTATACTTTAATCTTTCATCAAACCAATCTTGGTTTACTACATCGTAAAGTAATACGAATTTAAAGATTTCATTTTCATTACTTATATTCTCTTCACTTCCCCAATATTCTGGGTTTTTAAGTGCTTTGATTTCTAATTCAATTGAGTGTCTTACTAAGGGTAAAGTTCTTAACATATTTATATTTCTTTTATTAATTTTATATTTTGGTTTTTGTAGTATTCTTTTACTTCTTCTATACTTTTACTTTTCATATAGTATTTAAAGTTAGTTTCTTTTCCTCTTTTATTCCAAGTATTATTGGAAACTATTTCAAACATTTTCATATTTATTATTTTTAATTACACTTATATTATACAATTAGGTTCGTATTTAGTTTGTGAAGTATTATCTTACTCTATCGTATTTAGAAATCGGTATCATTTCAATTAACTCTCTCATTCTTTGACGAGATTTATCGGTAGGATTAAAGTTAGCGTGGAACTCATCTATTTGTTGTAGTTCTAAGTATATTTCTTTTAAATTCATTTTATATTATTTTAATTTTTAGTTGACACGGTGAGAATCGAACTCACTTAAACCGTTGTGTCATTTACTCATTCACATTTTTATACTTATAGAAACAAGTGGAACTTAAAGTAGGTTGTTTGTTTACAGTTGTTAATTTGTTTACAGATGTAACCCTTCACCTGAGTACCTGAAAAGTGTGACATTAGGTACATAATGATTTAATAGTAGTTAGCTATTGTCACTGTTTTCAACTAAGTTTACTCTTTCGATTACGTTAGCTCTAACATTACTTGGCATATCGGTTGATTGAGACCAATACCCTCTCTTAATCCAACATGGTAAGATGTTTAGTTTAGGTAACATTACTTTCAACACTTCGTCGTGGTTGTAGGTAATTTGTTCATGTTTGTTATTGATGAACGTGATGATTTGATTTCTACCGTACCATGATTTTCTTACTACGAAGTTGTTTCGGTGGATCGGTGGGAATATCTCGGTTAGTTGTTCTTGAGATAGGTTCGCGATGTTTTCATTTAATTTACTCATATTATATTTATTTATTATTAGTTATTTACACTTATATTATACGGAATCATTCGTGTAAGTCTTGGAAGTAATTATATAATGCTATACAACCTCAAAACCAAATGGGGAATAATATAAACAAAGGTGGGGGTGGGTAAATATAATTGACTTTTATATTAAGGTTATAGAGTATATACGGTAGTGTTACACATACACCCAATATATGTGACGTTAGCTAATAAAGTATACTAGTAGCTACCTATTGTCACCTTATTAACTTATTAGCATTGCAAGTGATAATATAGGTATGGCACAAAAACTATCACCTACAGCGCGCAGAGCGAAAGCAGCGAGAGATAAACGCTACGCAATGAGTGAGTGGGGTAAATATAAAAAAAGAACAGCCCAAGCAAAGAAGTGTCCTAAGGGATACGACTATGACCACCGAACAAGTAAATGTATTAAATCTTCTAAAAATCGTGCTGGTGGAAAGAACGGTACCAAAAACGAAACAACAAGAAGGCGTTACGGCTTTTAAAACAAACTCATAATGGCAAAAATACACAATTACACTAACGATTCATTAATAACAGGGTCTGATAAGGTATTAGGTTCGTCGTATGATAATGGGATATATTCTACAAGAAACTATTCTATGTCATCTTTAGCCTCCTACTTTACCAGTTACCTTAATCAAAACGGGGTAGGCTACGATTTATCAGCTTTATCTTCCAGCGTGACAACCAATACATCCAGTATTGCTACAGCAAATCAATCCTTAACAACAAATACAACTAATATTGCAGCGAATTCTACATTCTCTACAAATTTAGCATCGTCATTTGGTACAACCAACGCAACGGGGACAATAACTTCCCTAGCCCAATCGTTTGCGGATCTAGTTTTAACAACTACTGCATCGAATAGGTTTGCAACTTCATCATACGTGGCTAACCTAGCAGCTTCTGTGGGTACTTACAATGCAGATGGCACATTAAGTGCATTATCTCAAGCTTTTGCCAACAGTGTGATGACCACAACTACAGATACTACATTTGCAACATCGGCA
>Ga0213869_10001638_pt1 | contig 16363 bp, 19 predicted proteins | sample PICome_10_FD_160083 | JGI IMG/M metagenome (GOLD analysis project Ga0213869, IMG submission 160083) | Coastal seawater microbial communities near Pivers Island, North Carolina, United States - PICO132 | ecosystem: Environmental > Aquatic > Marine > Coastal | place: USA: North Carolina...
ACTTCTCAAGTTATGTGTATATTATAGCAAATAATAACTAAATGTCAACCTTTTTAAGAATGGAGCTCGTAGACCGATTCGAACGGACGACCTACTGATTACAAATCAGTTGCTCTACCAACTGAGCTATACGAGCCTAAATTCTCTTCTATCAACTCTAGATCTGATTATAGACGTTGATCAGTTGTCTTGCAAATTATGTTCTAAGGTTTAACGTGCAGTAAACACCCGGGCACCCGGGAAAAGTTGCACAAAACTGGCACCCCGTAGGAGAGTCGAACTCCTGTTGCCGAGATGAAAACCCGGTGTCCTAACCACTAGACGAACGGGGCAAACTAATCTTGCTGAAGTTTATTGTAATTGAGTTGTATTAAATACTCTTTAACATCATCAACTTCATGTAATTTCTTAAGTGCTTGAAAAGGAGTCATATCTCCATCTCTAGCGACTTTAGTTGCTAATAAGATAAGATCATGTCTACCTAGTTCAAGTTTATCACATAGTTTTTCAATGTCATATCCATCTAGATCGTCATATAACTTATCTTTACTGTTCATGTCTTATTATAACACCATGTTTATATAAGGTCAACCAAAAAGTCTGCATTATTATAAAATTTTTGCAAATCTTCTATTGTGTTGTCCACCTCATTTCTGTTTATTACCACAGTACGTTGAACGTGATGCTGTGGAGGAAACTTCATTTTATGTTTTATATTTAGTTTATTTAGGTATGATGACAACCATTTAATATTATAAATGGTAACTAAAAAGTCAACACTTGCATCACTGTACATCTCATCTACTAATAAGTCGTGATCTACTAGATACATATAATCTGTAATGTTTGATTTTGATATTTCTTCGAATGTAACAGTTTTCTTACTAGGATTATCATATGCTCTCTTTTCGGTAAAAAACTTAACACCAGGAGTGTCTATTACTGTAAATGCAATTGAGCCGTTTGGTTTACATACTCTAAGTAATTCAATTAAATCAAATATCATTTGTTTAAATGTAGTGTGGCTGTATATACTATATCCACAAATTAAATCAAATGTTTCATCCTCAAACGGAAAGGGAGTTTCGTGTGTGCCGTTTTCATTGTAAGCATGATTAAATGCTTCGTGCTTTACCCAGTTAGCATCTGGATTATTCATTTTACCAAAGTCTAAACCTTCTTGATCGACATCTAAAGAAGTGTATTGCTGTGGTGAAATTAGTTGTAAGTCTAAAAGGTCTTCTAATAAGTTTCCTCTGTTACCACCTATATCTAATATAGTAGCATTAGACCAATCCGGTCTACCATGCATCATATCAAAAAAATCGTATCTAGGTTGCCTAGGGAATATATTGCCCATTACAATATCAACTTATGATCGTCTGGTAGTCTTTCCTTAGTAGACGGGATATCCTCTTCTTTTTTATTGATGCTATCAAATTGACCAGCACCTTTTGGGTTATGTTTGCCAGCAAAATCAAATGGATTTATTTCCCCTGCTAAGAATTGTTCAAATGGACTCGGTGAACCTACTTCTCCTACTCTTTTTAAGAACCAATCAATCTTAGTTGCATGATGCATTCTTGCTTGTTGCATATTAGGGTGATTGAAATCTGCTGGATCTTCTGGATTTCCTTCCATGTACTTTCTATTTGCAAAAGTTTCATCATCGTTACCACCAGTCAAGTCTGCTCTATCGTGTAACACTTCGATATCAATCTTTTCAAATATGCCGGTCATTTTAGCAATAACACTAACCCATGTATCATTTTGTGCATTCATACTCCATGCATCACATAGTATAAACCAGTCTGCTGGAATAAGTGGGAAAATAGCAAAAGGATGATCATGGTTATCATGAGGTGATAACAATTTAAACTGTCCATCATACTCTCTGACTTTGCTATCCCAACCTTTTGTTTGCATTAAACAATCATCATTCCATAAAAATAACCACTGCCCACTTGAACTATGTGCAAGTAAGTTTACATAAACATTTAGTTTTTCATATCCCAATGGTTGAAATACTTTTGCTTTACAGGCACAGCCATATGGCTCTACAAATTTTGCGGCTTTATCGTTTACCCAATCTAAACTTTCTTGATCGTCTTCATCAATGCCAAGCATTATTTCAATGCCTTGTGGTTCGTCTGCTAGTTCTAAAAGACTTTTTAAACTTGCTTCTAGTGTTCCACTTTCAACCCTACCTCTTGTAGGAAGTATAATACTAATAGAACTTTTTCTAATAGACTGTTCTGGATTTGCTTGTATTCCCATATCTTTACCCTGTTATTAGTTTTCTAATGTTACCACGGAATGTGTAATGCCCTACATGATTAAGAGCAGTTCTTGGATCTAAGTATACTTCACCTCCCATATTTTGCCACAGTCTACAGAATGTGTAGTCTTCTGACAAGTAACGTCTACTTTCAGGATCAATCATTGTATCAAACAATGCATACATGTGTTTTTCAAACTTTTGATCAACATTGATATCATTAGCATATTTTAATTCTGGATGTTTATCAAACATTTTTTGAATAACGTCTCTTTGAATACACATAAATCCTGTACCAGCATCTTTTAACTTAATTAAATTATCTCTAATTTGAATTTGTGGTAATGGTTTACCTTGTTCATCTTTCAAGAAATCAAAGTTTACAACATAGTTTGAACTATGTCCTTCAATTGTTTGTGCTGTTTCTTGATCGTTACTTCTAGCGGCATTTACAATGCTATCCCAATTGATTGCTTTTTTAGGATATGCACCTACTGTAACTGGTTTATCGTAAGCAACCATTCTCAATAAATCGTTTGGGTCAAATTCAATATCTGCATCAATAAAGAATAAGTGTGTTGCTTCAGGATGTTCCATAAAGAAACTTACAAGTGTATTTCTACCTCTTGTAACTAAACTTTCATTTGCTAATGTGCTTACAGTATATTGAATATCAAATTTATTACAGAGAATAGCAAGTCTCATCATACTTCTAAAGTATGGTTCACCAATTTGCCCACCATAACAAGGTGTAGCAATAAAGATATGCTTATCTCTTAAAACTTGTACTGGAATTTCTATTTTGGAATCTAATAGATTGTATAGAACATCGTCGTTTTTGTTTACATCTACATTTTTATTCACTACTTGTTGCTCCTGCTGAGCTGGTGCGTTCTTTGTAGTATTTTTTGTGGTTTTCTTTTTGCTTCTTGCCATCTTGTTGTGCCTTATAAAGTACTCTTAGTATCTAAGTTTACTATATTTACTCTATAAGGTCAACAATTTAATTTATTTTTGGTCTGGTTTTTTAGATATAAAACTATTAAGTTTCTCTGCCTCTGTAATTACTTCTTCTGTTGATGGCATGTGGTCAGGTTTGCCTGCTTTAGCCTGAAGTATCAGCCGAGCTTCTTGAATAAGTTCTAGTCTAATCTCATAAGGTGTTTTATTAGACACATTATCTCCTACATTTTTATTACGGCTGAAGCCTGTTATACACTTATTTATCAATTATTTAAATAATTTACCTTTTGTGTACTTACGATGACAAACATTTATATCCGAGTAATCTTCCACAGCACAGGACAAAACAACTCTATCCATATTACTTAATTCATTATAACCTCTATGGAATATCATAGTATTATAAAATGCAGGAACTGTAGGTTTATCCCAACGACAAAGTATTTCTGTGTCTTCCATATCTGTCTTTGTAACAAATCCATGCTTTTCATTATCACGTGGATCTACATCTTTGAATCTTGGGAACGTTGCCCATTGTCCTTCCATAACTGATGCATCGCCGTATACTGGAAAATTTAATGCACATTGTCTTGTATGGAATACTGGGCCTTCACAATGCCATCTACTGTTTGCGTTTGCAGGAGTACGCAACATAAGTATGCTTGTAAATTTTAAATTTAATGTATCATGTAACCATTCTTTCATTAGTTTTGATAATTCAAAATTTACATCTTCGAACAAATTTACTTCTTTAAAGTCCCTTTTGTTCATAGGACTATTTTCTTCTACCTTAATATAACTTTGATACCAATTAGCACTTTGGCTTCTAGATTCATCATTCATTAAATCTTCTGGATTTTTGTTATCTTGCATTGCTATTTCACGTTGCAACTCTGAAGTAAAGTATTGTGTTACATCAAAAGGTATAAGTGGCATTTCTGGCACTTCAAAATAATAAGGTAAAAATTCTCTTGAACTCATTTAAATAATTTTCCTGCTTGGTATAGTTTATAAACTCCTTGTATATCAACACTTTCCGCAACTGAAATACTTAAAATACTTCTTCTTACATCAGAATTTGAATTTGTACCTCTGTGTAAGTACATTGTGTTATAAAAAAATCCTGTGTTTAATTCAGGTGATTCGTACTCGTCGAGTACTTCTATATTATCTATATCTTCTTTTTTTACATATCCTTGAAGTTCTACTTGTTCGGGCGGAAGGTTACCCCAACTCTTATTATATCCCCATTGTGCAGAAGTTTTTCCTATATTGCCTTCAACTAAAAAGTTTAATGCACATCTTCTACTGCGTAACTGTGGGCCTTCACAATGCCAATAACCGTCTTTGCCTGGTAATGTTCTTAATAACATACAACTTGTCATTCTAATATTAAGTAAGTCATTTGCCCATTCTCTAACAATCCTACTCATATCTGGGTGTTGTTCTTCTGACATACCAGTTGCGTCACTTAGTGTTGCACCATAGCCGCCTTGTCCTGTGCCACCAGTATTACCAAATGCTCTCATGTACCAACCGGCGTCCATTGAAGTTGCTTCTTGACGTTTTAATTTATCAACATAACTATGATTACCATCGTCTACTCTATCGTCTGCTTTCATTACTTTTTCATCATCTACATATTGTAAAACATCAAAAGGTAATTTAAGTTCTGGTACTTCAAAATAGTATGGTAAGCTCATACTTCTATTTATCAGTTATTTGTTAAGGTTTTAAAAATAAACTGGCGATAGCCATCAAGGAAAGTACTATAGATAGAAAACTGAAACAAAGAAGTATAGCAAAAAGAAGTACATTGCGTGATGTGATTTCAAATGGTTTATCATGTTGTTTGCCAACTCCAATTAGTGCTTTAAAAATAGATTTTAACAATTTAGAATATCAAACTGTTAAAAAAGAAAACTGCTAACATCATTCCAAACACAACTACTTGAACAACTGCTGGAACAACCACAAAGAGTTTCATGGCATCAAAATTGCCAGTCATAAAAAAGTCGCCGCCGTTCTGCCATTCATGTACTTCTTCTGGCGTTGCTTCTATGTAATTTTTAGTTTCACTCATATTATTTGTAAGGGATAGGTGCCCAAGGTAATATCCAATATTTAAAAAATGTTTTAAACATCTATTACCTCAAATTCATCTTCACATTCTGTTGTATAAGATGTCATATCATATAAAACATCATGTACTTTGCGTTTAATTTCTTGGTTATGACCTGTTTTAATTATAAAAGGTGTATTCCAAGTATTTTCCATTACAAAGTCTTTGACTATATTTGTTACGTTAGGTTCGTACTGAGCATTACTTAAATCTAATGTTGCTTTCTCTAACCAACCCATTGTTACCCCGTAATTGCAGTAGTACTAAAAATAAATATCAAGCCAAGAGCCGCTACTTCCATGTGATCTCTAAGTTTATTTAATTTTTTTTCGCTCATTACTAATGCCCCAGCCGACAATCTGATTTACACTTCGTAATGCACCGTATAGGTTGTCAGATGTCTGAATGGACATACTTAACCATATTGTGAATAAACTTCTAATCATGTCGTACTAGTGTTTATGCTTACATTATTGTAAACATTTAGTATAAGAGTATATAATTGAAGTAATATATTTGGGAGAATATTATAACTAAATATTATATCTACTTATAACGGATATTTATACAATTATTTTGAAAGTAATTAGAAACGTGGTATTTTTACAACGTTTTAGTAATGCTGATGTCATTGAGGTTATTGCAAAATTCATATGGACAAACAGTTTCTGATTCTGGTAACTGCCAAGAATCTAATTGTGTGATATTTCCAAAACTTTTTGCACCACACCAACTGCTAATTATCTCACCATTCATGTCAATGTTGATTCCATCATAACCTAATTCACACTTCATGCCTTGAAATTTATTAAGTCCTTCATTTATGATTTGATGACTTTGCACATATTTAACAGTACCGTCTTCATATAAAAACTCTGTTGCCCAAAAACGTTCATGTTCTGGTTCTTGTGATTCACTTGGTTGCTCTGGTTGTGGCTCCGGAGGTCTGGGTATTACACCTGGACGTTGTAATATTTCTAATTCTTCATTAGTGTAAGCATAGTAAGGTGCTTGTTGTTCGTTGTTATTACCTAAGTATTTTTGATACATAGTCTTAACTGTGATGTTTACATCATATATACTTTGTTGTGCGTTGTCTTTAAATAGTTCTCTTAGCCTATCTGCTACTTTACCTAATTCAACAACTTGACCACCTATACCAGCAATGTTTAAGTCTATAGTACAATGTCCTTTTAATGTTTTAACAACTTCAAATAAATGTTCTTCGTCCATTGTAAGTGGGTGGTATGTTATAACTACACCCTCTAGATATTCTCTTGCTTCTTCCCACCAACGTATAGTTCTACTACCATTAGTATAAACTAAAACACTAGCACCGTATTCAGCAATAGTTTTTAGTATAGTTTCAAATCCTGGTATTGTTGTTACTTCCCCACCTATGAGTTCAAAATGCAAATGCCTATTTTTGTCTCGATAATATTTACATATCTTATGTATAGTGTTTAAGTACATTTCTGTAGATAAAAAAGGTTTAGAACCATCATGCAGAGTTGTAGGACAGTATTCACAATCATAGTTACATGTATTACCCATGCTCCATTGTATGTGTACTGCTCTATCTGGGTCGGTTGTATGTGGACCTTTTACTGATATGAGTTTGCTCATACAGTATATTTATCCTATTTTGCAAAAGGATAAACAATGCTGTTCCAATACAATTGATGTGCTAATGGACACGGATGGCCGCCATGCTCACCATTATGAGGCATAATATCATACACAAACTTTTCTTCTAAATGTTTTTGTGCATAACTTATTATGCTATCTTGTGATAACAAGTACGGTTTTACATACTTGTTATATTTTTTATTAAAATATTCAGTTGTGTTTTCAGGTATATTATCCCAACCATGGAAATACCCTAACTTAATATTGTTTACTTTACAAAAATTAGTTAAACTTTGTAATTGTTCTATTGCTCTTATATGATACTCTTCTTGATCAACTATTGAATAAAATTTTGCTGATGCCAATCTAAGAGGATCTTTGACTCTTTCATTTTTAATTTCATTAAGATCTATACACCCATGATGTTTTATGAAGTTTGCATCATCATAATTCGTAACATTAAAAATATAATCAGAAAAAGTAACAGCATGTTCTAATGCTTCTGCATTAGAAGAAAATATTTCTCTTCTAGCAAATCCACTAAGTTGCATTACAACTGTGTCTATATCATGTTCATAGTTTTCTATAAAGTGCATAACACATCTTGCTGTATCTGTATTACTGTTAGAACCTCTTCCAAATATGTTTATTTCATAATGTTCTTTTGGAAGTTTGTGAGAGTTTGTCCAAAACGTTGCCGGGTCAAACGCATTTTTAATACCATATAATTTTTCTACCCATTCACTTTGTTCTCTTAATAAATGATTGCCCCAATGTCCACCCGGTTCATCAATCACTTCGACGTGTGGTGTATTATTTGGTTGTGGTTGATATGCCCAACTGTCTCCACTGTGAGTAAAACTACAACCTGCAAAAACTAATCTGTTCATTTTAATTTAAATATAATGTCATCTAGTACACGTTCTGTTGCCATTTGGTCATAAGCCAATTTCGCATCTACTCGTAACCAATCAGTATCTTTCCAAACTTTGCCTTTTTGAATCCAACCAAATACATCTCTTAATCTTGTTGGTACTGGAAATTCTGCATGATAATTTACTATTACATCATTTGCAACTTCCTGCTTGTCGTATCCTGGTTTACAAAATCCGTGTACAACATCAAAAAATTCTACAAAATTACTGTTTGTTTCATCACAGAATTGTTTACCTCTCTCTGGACTAGTCCAGTTATCATCTGCACCATGATAAACTGTAACATCAAAATCTTTTGCATTATAAAATTCTTCTTCAAATGGCCACAAGTTACCGTAACATAATGCAAAAAATGTATCTTTAGGAATATCATCTTTATAATGTGCAAAAATATTTGCCATGGAATCAGCTCCCCAACTAAAACCAACACATGCTACTTTGTCTAAGTCTAAACCAGCAAACATAAGTTCTCGATTATCTTTTAAATATTTGTATGCTTGTACTGTTTCTAATGCTCTCATTCTAGGACTTACATATCCACTAAAGTCATTCCAACCAATGGCCTCCATACTTCTACCGGTAAAACTGTCCACACACAAAGTTGCAATACCTTGTGCCGCCAAACTGTTTACAAATAAATCAGTATCACTACCTAATCCTCCGGAACCATGACTCACAATACATAATGGTTGGTTACCTTCAAATTTGTTAGGTATTACCAATTGGCATCCTACTGTTATTGGAGTATTATCCCAATAAATATTTCTTGTACTCTCCACAGAGAATAATACTCTTTTCATATTTTTCATTTTGCTAAGTCCTTAAATTTGTCAAAGTGCATACGCCACACTACTTGTGGTACTGCATAAAATTCTGTAATGCCTTCTGGTTCTGCTATGCCTTTACGTTTCCACCAATTTTTTGCTACATAATCTGTAATGGTATTTGCTGTTTTAACATAATTATCAGAATATGCTTTATTGGCTAATGTTGTTCCAAAGGTTGCTTTGTAGTTAGGCTGTTGCGTTGCCCATTCACAATTAAAATATAGTAAGCCATCAAACTCAGGCATTTCACCTCTACCATATCTTCTTGTTGTTGTCATTGGTATATCTTGATTAGGTATTCTACATAGCCTTGTCCAAATTCTATAATAACCTTCTTTGTATTCAGGCATGTACTGTACACCAGCAACTGCATATATTTTTTTAGTTGGAATATGTATCATGCAATGATATTGAATTTCATCAATTTTCATTGCTTCTGGTGATGCGTTGTTGATATAACCTAAATCTTTTGCTACACTACAAAATTCTTCTAATTGAGGTAACCAGTCATTGTCGTATTCTATACAACCAATTTCACCGTTAAAGAAAGTTCTTAGGATTTTTTTACTGTTGAGATCAACCATCTGCCTACGTCCAATTCGTACCATTTAGTATTAAAGTTTAGTCTTCGAGGTTTAGCATGATGATTGTTATGTAAACTTTCACCCCATGTAAATAATGCTAACCAAGGATTGTTTGTACTGTTATTTTTCATTGGAGTAGTTGCATACGTCAAACCTTTGATAGGTGTATGTCCAAATACATTTACTATTCCACTTATAACTAAACTTAAATAACTTGCATTTAAACTTGCAAGTAAATATCTTCCGTCATGCCACCATATAGTCATTAAACCTATAATTACTAAATTTAATATTACTAAAAAGTAATAATTTCTATGACACCAAATTGAATAAGGATCTAAAATCTTTTTTACTTTAAAAATTTCTTGTTGTGCAAATCTGTGATTCTCTTTATGAAAAATCCATCCTGCAAATGCATACCATAATCCTTTTGTAGGAGTATGCACATCTTTATCTGTGTCTGTATGTGCGTGGTGACTTCTGTTGTGTATTAGGCTCCATGTTACTGGTGAGCCTTGTGCTCCTTGACAACCTAAATATAATAAAAACTTTCTTATAGGTTCCCAAGTTTTAAAACTTTTATGACTATGTAATCTATGATATCCAACTACTATTCCATATCCACTATACAATGTTGTAAAGAATAATGTTGCTAACCAAAGTTCTGTTGAGCCATAGACAAGACTCCAAACAAAACTTAATATTGTAACAGGTATAAACAGTAAGTAAAATATCATCTTTTTCTCAGTCGTTCAATAACTAAACCACTTATATCTATTTCACTCCAGTGTTGGCTATTGTTTGTTGCTTTCCAATATCTATGATGATTGTTATGTAACATTTCACCAAAAGTTAGTATTGCTCCAACTCTATTATTTACACTATTGTCTTTTGTTTCAAAGTTTCTGTAACCAAACCATTTCTTGTGACTGAATGCTGTTACAGTACTAGTATTTAAAAGTGTGAACCATATGCCCATCCAAAAACCGTATAGTGCTACTTTCCAACCGAACAGTAGTGCTATCAGTATAAGTGTGCCATAGTTTATTGCCATATGATAATCGTTTAGTATTTGATAAAACTTATCATTTACAAAACCTCTTCTCACATAGTTTACTAACACTCTTCTACTAACGTGTTGATCAAAATATTTTTGTTCTTTGTGCCATGTTAAAAAAGCATACCACATTCCTTTGTTCGGTGTATGTGGATCTTCTTCAGTGTCGCTGTGGACATGATGTCCTTTTTCGTGTACCATTACCCATGGAAATATACTTCCATAGCCGTTGAATACACCCATAAGTGTTACAAAACGTTCTTTCCATTTTGGCATTTCAAATGCACCATGGCCCCAATATCTATGTAAGCCAATAGCCATTCCAATACAGCCAAAAAAGAAATAAAAGACGAACGTATATTTTAGATAATTCCAGTCTCCAAAATAAGCCATGGCACCTAATCCTACTAGGCCTAAGAAATGTACTGGTAATGTATACAGCCAGAAATTGGCTTTTGCTTTGTCTTTAAAAAAGTTTGTCAATGAATTCAAAAGTTTCTTCATGATAATGTTCTAACATCTCTTTAAGTTTAGTGTCTACTTTTACTGTGTACTGTAGACTCGCATACTTCAGAGTCAAAGGTGAAAATGGTGCTAATCTTTGTCTGAATGCTATATCGTATTTATCATGACCGAAAAAACTTTTTAGCATTTCAATGCCAATTAGTTTTTGTGTTGTGGGTTTTATATTAAACCCTGCTTGTTTAATAGTACGCATTTCGTATTGATAATACCTATGTGGAGCATTATCTACAAATTCTTGCGTTGCTGATTTTAATACCTCTCCATAACTTTGTGTAAACATCCAACTGCTATACATATCTACATAATGTTCTTGGAAATTAGTATACTCTTTACCAAATACTGTTGCGGCATGTTCTTGTGTTTCATGAGGTACAAAAGGCATAAAGCCATTATTTTTACTTCTAGTCCAATCACTGTTACTAACATGCATCATAAAGCCAGGATACACAATACAACAATCTGGTAGCATATCAAAGAACTTACCAGCAATAGTCATTTGTGGTTGCGTTGTAGGAAACTTTTCTCCATAGTATTCTAAGTCTGGACCATTAAATAATTCAGGTACATCTATATAAAATAATTCATATGTTATATTATGTTTCTCACAATATGCAATAGTGCATTCGTTTTCTCTTTTACTTAAATCATTACTAAGTAAAGGTATAGCCGCTTTAAATTCTATACCTGCCATTTTAAATGCCTGCATGGCTATTTGGGAATACATGTGTTGTACACTATAATCGCACCATACATATAAATCTTTGGTGTACTTTTCTCTAATTGCTTTTGCAGTTTTTATTGCTTCTTGCATTGGAGTACCAGGAATATTTTTTGGTGCGTGTACAAACATATCTACAGGCTTACCGCCTCCAAACTCGCTAAACGTTACCCCTCTCATTTTAGACCTCTATATAAATGATAGTCATTTAAATTATAAGTTCTAATAAACGGATCACCTGGTTCTAAAAGTTTTACAGGTCTTGCCATAGGCACCCAGTATTCTCTAATTGTAAAAGGTGGTGCATCATATGGTTGATTGAAATACTTTTGTTTTACATCTTCATATGTAAGTTTATTATCTGCATCGCAACTTATAATATGGTATTCGAATTTATGATCATTAAATCTAACTACAAATTTATGAAATAGATCTTTCTTAAATTTAAATGTGCCATACATCCAACCACTGTCAGTATTAAATGTAATACCACGTGGTAAGTCTTTGTCTACTGTAATACTTTCTGCGTTTACAAAATCTTCTAATTCACAAGAACCATATTTAACTTCTACTATGTCACCTGGCCTAACTGGCAATAAATGTTCACCGGCAAAATATCTTAAGTTTGATACTGGCAAAAATTCATAAACTTTGTTTAATTTTTCTGGAGTCTTTACTAAACGTCTTGGCCATGGAGCACTTTTTACATTGCTTTCACTATAAAAATCTAAATCATATTCTAATTGTAATTCTTTAGTAACTAATTTTTCACAAACAATGTGTACTGCTTCATTACTGTTTGGCACATCAGGTACAATAAAATCATACACATCAATCCAATTAGCATAGTGTCCATTATGCAAATTTCCACCTACTCTAAATACCCCATCAACTGCTACTGGACTAAGATCTAGTATTGGTAAATCCTCGTTTCCACCGGAACAAACTACTATATTTCCTGCTTTAATTAGTTGATTTATACGATAATCTAATATATAATTACGATCTATTTGCCAGTCAAAACACAATATCTGTGGTTTTTGCGTCTCTAACAGGTCTAATTTTTCAATGAGTGGCGCAAGTGTATCTTCTAATAAAACATGCGTGTAAGACGGTGTATGTGCGTTTAAACCACCGAAATACGCAATATCTTCGTTGTTTTGCATGTTTAAAACAGGGTAGTTTGCTGTAATGTAATTTATAGTCTCATATTCGTTGAGTTGGCAATCTATTAGATATGTGTTATGTTTAAAAGATTGTATTATATCAACAGGAAACGTAGATATGTTTATAGGATCAACAAATTGTATAATAAGCATGTTGAATATTTATTATTGTGTAGGCTAGTTTAGCCAGCAAATACGGTACTAGAACCGTTAGCGGCATGTCCGCAAGTTGCGGAATCACCTGATCTTACAACTGGTTTACCTTGAGCAAATACTGTTTTGCTAGATTCTACCATTGTTGGTGATGTATGTGGTGGCTTACCATGAGGAGCAACTTGGTCACCAAGTAAACTAGTACGTTGTCCTTCAGTAAAAACTGTAGAAGCACCAGGTCCTAATATAGCACCTTTGGCTTGATTGGCTGATACTTTTGTTACACCTGGCATTATAAACTAAATCCTTTAAATGTATCTTGTTCTACATCTTGCTTAGTACCACCAATAACATAACTGCTAATTTCAGTTTCTTGTGGTGCTACTTGTACACTACCACCTGCTATCCATGATTGTGTCCATGGTAAAGGGTTGGTACCAGTATTATAAATCTTTTCTTGTCTAACGGCATGCATTCTTTTACCAGCAATAAACTCTACATACTGCTTTAGTAGTTCTGCGTTTAATCCAATAATACTTCCGTCTTTGAACAAATAGTCTGCCCATTTCTTTTCTTGCTCAACAGCATCAACGAACATCTTAGTACATTGCTCATATGTTTCTTTTTCTATTTTTGCAAAGTCTTTATCGTCTTGCGGTAAAATCTTTAGCATTTGTTGTGTACTTGCTAAGTGAACGTTTTCGTCTCTAGCAATCAGTTTAATAATTTTAGCATTGCCTTCCATTTTTTTAAGTTCTGCAAATGCCCAACTACATGCAAAGGACACATAAAAACGTACACCTTCTAAGATGTTTACACTCATTATTGCTAACCATAGAGCCTTTTTGTGTTCGTATTCATCGTACTTTTTACTTGCTTGTTGTCTTAACAGGTTGTATTCAATGAGTTTATCGTAGTTAGCAGTAATACTATCAGCACAATCTACAATCTCTTTAACGTCAAGCATTTCATCAAATATTTTACTAGGATCTGCATATACGTTTCTGATAATATGTGTATAACTTCTGCTGTGAATAGTTTCACTGAATGCCCAAGTCTCAATCCAGGTTTCTAATTCTGGCAGAGTTACTATAGGCAAGAAAGCAAGATTAGGTGAACGTCCTTGTACACTATCCAACAATATTTGTCTTTTTAAATTGCTTGTAAAGATATGCTGTTCATGAGCAGAAAGATTTTTAAAGTCGGTTGCATCACGTAAGATATCTACTTCTTCAGGTCTCCAAAAGAATCCTAACTGCTTATCAGTTAGTTTATCAAACTGTTTATATTTAAGTGTATCAAATCTTTGAATATCTACCGGACCACTTTTATCTAAAAACATTTTAGATTCTGTGTGCTTTGTTTTTCTGTTAGGATTAAAAACTGTCATTATATTTTACAACTCTCGCAATCGTCATCATCTAAAGATGACACCATGTTTACTTCTATTGTTTCTGTAGTGTCTTTATTTATATCAATTTCACCTTGACCATCAAACGTGTTATTATAATACATCTGCTTTCCACCATATTTATAAAAAGTTAAGATGTCTTTAATTAGTACACTTACTGGAACTTTTTCATCTTCAAAATATTCTGGATTATATGATGTGTTTACACTAATACCTTGGTCAATATATTTTTGTAATACGGCCATAATCTTTAAGTACCCCTCTGGAGATTTTTGATCCCACAGCAAATCATACTTGTTCTTAAGTCTTGGATATCCAGGAACTACTTGTTTAAGTACACCATGTTTACTTTGTTTAATACTTACATAACTACGTGGTGGTTCAATACCATTTGTACTGTTACTAATCTGTGCTGATGTTTCAGCAGGCATAAGTGCCATTAGTGTTGAATTACGGATACCTGTTTCTTTAAGTTGCTTACGCAATCCTTTCCAATCCATACGTTCTTTATTTTTAACTAATTCGTCAACGTCTTTTTTATATGTTTGGTTAGGTGTAATACCGTGTCCGTATTTAGTTTCCATTACACCTGGAATAGCACCTTTCTCAATAGCCAAGTTTGCACTTGCTTTGATTAAGTAATAACTCCATGCTTCTGCATACTCATCAATCAATTCTAAATTAGGCTCTTGATAACTAGTATCATTTTTTGCTAACCAATATGCAAAGTTGATAATGCCGACACCGAGAGGGCGTCTCTTTTCAGTACTAAGTTCGGCGGCTAATACAGGATAACTTTGGTAATCCAAAAGTTCATCCAATGCTCTTACAGCCAGATCACAAATTTTTTCAAAGTCGTCTGGTTTCTTTATGACACCCCAATTTATCGCACTCAAAGTACATAGAGATATCTCACCATCTCGGTCATCGGTATTACTTAAAGGTTTAGTAGGTAGGTCAATTTCACAACACAAATTACTTTGTTTGATTGGTGCTACATCTTCTATAAATGCTCCATGTGTATTAGCATGGTCTACATTCATAAGATATATCCTACCCGTGTCTTTTCTTTCTTGCACAAACGACGAAAATAAATCCATAGCAGGAATAGTCTTTTTCCTAATATTTGTTTTACGTTCAGCCGCTTCATATAACTCTTTGAACTTGTCCTGATCTGCAAAAAAAGAATCATATAGTCCTGGCACATCATGTGGCGAGAACAATGTGATGTTTTCACCACTAATGAGTCTTTCATACATCAGTTTATTAAATTGCACACCATAATCCATATGGCGTACTCTGTTGTCTTCTGTTCCTTTATTGTTCTTTAATACTAGTAAGTCTTCAACTTCTAAATGCCAAATAGGATAGTATAGTGTTGCCGCTCCACCACGTACTCCACCTTGTGAGCATGACTTAACTGCTGATTGGAATAGTTTATAGAAGGGGATAACTCCTGTGTGAGTTGCGTCTCCACTCCTGATAGGCGAGCCTACTGCTCTTATACTTCCAGCACCAATGCCAATACCTGCCTTCTGGCTAACGTATTTTACAATACTACTTGCTGTAGCATTGATACTATCTAAACTGTCATCTGTTTCAATTAGTACACAACTACTGAATTGTCTTTGTGGTGTTCTAACACCTGCCATGACTGGAGTAGGTAAACTAATTTTAAATGTACTAATAGCATCATAATATCCCTTAATATATTTCATTCTTGTATCAGCAGGATATTTTGCAAACAATGTTGCCGCAATCATCATATATGCAACTTGTGGAGTTTCAAAAATTTGTCCTGTTGATCTATTTTGTACCAGATACTTGCCACGGAATTGTTCCATAGCCGCATAAGTGAGATACTCGTCTCTGTTATGGTCTATAAAACTTTGTAATTCGTTGATTTCATCTTTTGTGTATAGATCTAAAAATTCTGCATCATACATTCCATCATCAATATTCTTTTGAATAATATCACACAGACATGGAGGTTCA
>Ga0213869_10001641_pt1 | contig 16348 bp, 4 predicted proteins | sample PICome_10_FD_160083 | JGI IMG/M metagenome (GOLD analysis project Ga0213869, IMG submission 160083) | Coastal seawater microbial communities near Pivers Island, North Carolina, United States - PICO132 | ecosystem: Environmental > Aquatic > Marine > Coastal | place: USA: North Carolina...
CTCCCGCTCCTCCACCTCCGCCGCCTCCGCCACCGCCGCCACCTGGCCCTCCACCTCCTCCGCCTCCTCCGCCACCTCCACCTCCACCTGGCCCTCCACCTCCTCCGCCACCAGGTTCAGGAGGTCCAAATGATCCTCCCTGTCCTATCCGGCTGTATGGTTGTGTGATACCAAATAGCTACAGAGAAAGAACTAATAGCAAAAGAGGCAGACTGTATTGGAAGGATGCAAACATAGGAGTATTTACTCATATTATTATTGAGGCTTCTTATGATAATGGTGAATATGAAAGAATAAAAGCTTTTGGGGTTTTGAACGAGGGTTTTGTTTTAATTGAGATATATCCTCAATACAGTATTCAAAGATATAGAATTTCTTTAGAAGACAGATACAATAGGCCCTATGCCACCTCCGAAATATCGTGCGTATCAAATGATGTAAGTTTTGAACTTGGGCCGATATGCGGAACTAAACCTCCTTGGGAGGATGATCAGGAAGCGAGAGATAAAGATGCGGCTGCTCCACCACCTCCGCCTCCGCCACCACCACCCCCACCAGGAAATGCAACTACAGACCCAGATAATGATCCTTTAAATCCTGATGATGATCCTCCTCCACCAAGACCTAGACCAGCTAATACTCCAACAGCTACACAAACACCAACACACAGTCCTACAACTACTCCAACACTTACTCAAACGCCAACTATTACCCCAAGCCCAACACACACTCCTACTCATACTCCTACTAATACTCACACACCTACCCATACTCCAACACATACTCCTACAAACACGCAAACTCCAACACATACCCCTACTAATACTCACACCCCAAGTCAAACCCCAACCATAAGTCTCACTCAAAGTCTTAGTCCCACACACAGTCTTACTCCTTCAATAACCCAAAGTCAAACCCATACACCTACTGTCACACCAACTAATACTCATACCCCCACACATACGCCAACTCCAACTCATACTGCTACACCCACAAATACTCAAACTCCAACAATATCGTTTACTCCTTCCCAAACGTATACTCCTACCCCAACACCAACTAATGAGTGTTGTTACTTCGACTGTGATTATATAATAGATAACTGGGTATTATCTAATGAAAATGCAGATGGTTATGTAGATACTACAGATGAGTTTGGTGATCCTACAACACCTTACTCTTTTATTCTGTATGGAGGGGACTCTGATAATCATGAAGGTCTTAAGGGTACTACTAAATTTGAGATAGAAGTACCAGAAGCTACATTAATATGTTTTAAGTGGGCATATAATACTTTAGATGCAGAAAGACACGACAGAGCTGGTTATTACGTTAACGACAACTATGTTATTGTATCTGATGCTCCAGAAGATAGAGATACTGGAGAGTCTGACAAGGGCGAAGAAGTAGCTATCGTGGTTTTTGGAGGTAATAAGTTTGGCTTTTTTGTAGAGACAGATGATAATCGTTTTGGTAGGGGAGAGCTCTATATAGAACAATTTGCTACTACTAAATGCGCAACACACAAATGCGAATTACCTACTACAGGAGGAGGAGGAGGTCCACCACCGCCGCCACCTCCGCCTCCTCCCGGACCTCCGCCACCTCCACCGCCTCCACCTCCGCCACCACCACCTCCTCCCGGAGGAGCAGGGAGTCCAGTAAGAGGAGAAGATGACACATTTACCGGTGAGTGTATATGTTTACCCGAACCTCCTGAAGAAATACAAGTATCTGTTTCAGGCTCTTTTGGTGAACAATATTATGTTTTTGATATTGATGGACTAAATGGAGGTCAGATCTTTAATCCTCTTGACCCAAATCAAAAACTGTGTTTTCAGGCTGGTCATTATTATAAATTTGTTGATATTCCATCCAGTTATCCTATGGGTATTTTAGATGCTAACGGACAATTTTCTAATCCGAACAGTGAAGATTTTTGGGTTGTGGTCAGTGGAGATAATAAAAGAAGACGCAGCACCACAGAAGGATGGCACGATTACTATTATCCTACAATGACAGTATATTTTGATCCAACTGCTATAGACCCAGAAGGAGATGTTCCTGCAACCTTAATATCGTATCACTCCGCTAGAAGTAATTTTTCGAGTTTTATGGGAGGTTTTCAAAGATTAGCGTATAGGCCAAATATATGCGAGCCTACACCTACTCCTACTCACACCCCCACAATGACTCCAACTCCATCCCCAAGAGTTGACACAGTTCATTCTTTCTTGTCTCATGAAGTTTTCTCTCAAGCCCCTCAAGATAAAGCTGCAATATCACACAATGTTATCGAATCATTATCTGCTAAAGAAGACCCCAGTAGAATTTCATATCATTATTTTGATATAGTAAGAAGTTTAGGAGATAATTATATATATTATAGTAGCAAGTCTATGGATCTAATAGTAGACAGTAAAGATCAAAGGTTTGCTATTTCACTTATGTCTCAAGACTTTGTTGCAAATGAAGACCCTTCTATAAACAAGGTATTACACAGTTATAAAAGTACAGACATAATAGCTAGTGAGCCAATAGAAAAACAAATAGCGTCATATGATCTAATAGATGTCTTCAGAGTAGATCCAATTGATAGCATAAATTCACAGCACCATAATATAGAAGTCTTTTTGTCTAAGTTTAGAGATATGATACACACTACAGTATCTTCTTACGAGTCATTTGTTCATCCTAATCTTAAAGATAAAACTATGAATTCTAATATAAATATAGACATATTTAATCATCTTCCTGCTGATATTAATAGATCACATACTAGTGCCTTAAATCTAGACGCTCATATACGTCAACGACAAGAAGCTACAGCAAATATTAGTCATAATTTAATTGATATGTTTAATTATAAATATTTAAATCTTGCAGACAGCTCTGATCATATTACTATTATGAATAGCACGCTACATAATGTAGACACAATACTTGGATACAATTCAGAGATGAACCACCAAGGATTAAGCAACCTTGATGTTCTGCAAGGCCGAGTTGGTGATGCCGACGCCGCAGAAGGCAGCTTATTTGTATTAGACATATTGCGTAATGATCCTTATAAATTAAATATAAGTGCGATTTTATTAGACGTTATGACAAGAAAATCCAATCCTGATGACACATACGATATTCTTACATTATCAATTAGATATATGATTCCATAGGAGATATAATGGGCTGTATTTTTTTTGAAGGTTTTAACTATAGCAATTCTGATTATACTACTTTAGATCCAACTTATTGGTCTGGAGTTAGTGCAGATGCGTCTACATCTAAACCAGATTATGGTATGTATACTTTTATAAGAGGAAGAACTAACAATTCTCATATTATACCATCCAGAAGTTCAGAAACGGGAGTTCTTAATTCAGCCTCATTAATGTTATCTGGTTTTCCAGCGATTAATCAATCACAATCTTACTATGGTATGGGTTGTTTTATTAGTCATATTCAAACAAATACTAGTGGCAGCACTGGAAGTTCCAGTCCTTATCGTGAAAAACTTTTATCTTTTTATAACGGCACAGGTTTACTTTTTGATGTTAATACAACTTGGATGGCTAATTCTGGAATTGCAATCGAGGTACAGCAAAACGGAAATAATTTTGAGGTTCCTTTATTTTATAATCCTTTGCCTGCAGGTAAAGAGAACAATCCCTCTCATGAACTGCATGAAAGATCATATACAATTAGTAGTGAAAATGACAGAAAAATGTGGAGATTGCTCACCCCGAAAAATGATATTTTTAATTGGGGAACAAATGTAACTAATTTATGTGGAAACCTGACTACAGAGACAGTCACTACATCTGCTATATATTTAGAAATATTTGGAAAAGCAAACGACGGCCAATCTCCAACTACTACAGGCACTATACATATCAAAGTAGATGGTTCAGGTATTACTGCTAGTACAGGTATAAGTATAAGTGGTTTTAATAATTTAGACAGAATTGAATTTCATGGAACCCATCATGCTAGCGGAGAATGTGATGGGGATGATGGGTATGGATATAGTCGAGCTAGTTATCAAAACGAATATAGAGTTATAGATGATTTATATATAGCTTCTGGTAATTCAGAATCAGAAGTAAATATGGGGGCTTCGGTTCGTATATTTAGATCAACCCCTAATAGAACAAGAAATAAAAGTCTTTGGATCAGAAATCAGGACCTTAATTTTGAGGATATCTTGAGCTCTAACGACAATCAGACTTGGATAGGAGCTAATATAGACGGTGCTATTTGCGTAAGTAATTATGATAATATCTCTACTACTAATGATGTTGTAGATGGAATAAAAGTAACAAATATTGATCAATCTGATGATGGTACTCAAAAATACAGCAATGTGATGGTGTCTGGAGTATTTAATAATGGAGGAGCCAAAACTGGACCTTTTGTTTCTTTGGGTTCACAAAAAATAGTAAACTCTACTCGCTATCAACAAAATAACAGTTTCGTATTCACGAACCCCTCAACGAAAACGAATTGGACAAAACAAGATATTCAAAGAATAAAAATGGGGGTTATTGCTGGTACTGTGACTAAAGATTGTGAAGATAATGGCGGTTATATTATACAAGATGCTGGTTTGGATGCAGTAAACGGAATCTACTGTGATCAGTCTACTGGAGGATCGTCTATACAATCTAATTTACTCAAAACTTATCGTAATACTAAAGACAATGGATATTATATTTCATATGATAATACTGGAGATAGTAATGCTGGATGGTATGTTCGTGATAGCTCCGACAACAAAATTTATAAGAACAATGTAGTAGCTGGCACCACATCTCCTATGCTTAATTGGTCATTATCAGATTATGGAGTCTATCCTCCTCCAGATGCTACACTCTCTTTGAATTTGCCTCATTATACTGGCACTTCGCCACAAAACCTACAATACATACCTTAATAAATTGGCCAAAATAATATATATTCATATTAGCATTGGTGTATATACTAATATTATCGGACTACTATCAAAGACTAACTGGCTAGCACTATAGATATCTTAATTAGGAGAAGAGATGAGCAATCCAAACACTATATTTTTTGAAGGTTTCACTACAGATTTTACTACAGATTTTACTCAAGTAGGAGCAAACCTAGATCCAACATACTGGATTAAACCATCAGGAGTCGGTAGTGTTGATCAACATCCTAGATTAGACCCTGTTGCCTGGAACGACGGTTCAACCGATACCAAGTTTAATATGTATAAACTTTCTCCTCATGATGGAACTGATAAAACCGGTCATAACAGAGTATATACAGGACAAGGTGTTATTGCATTAACAGGTTTTCCTCAGACTTTTAATGAGGTTACTACTGACGTTGGCAATAATGGAAAAGAGATAAGAGGTATTGGAATAGGTTTTTACATAAATAAATTAGCTAGTGAGCCTAGTGGAATTAATCATGCGGATAGTCACGCTCAAAGATTGATAAAGATTTACAATAGTAATTTTGATGATTATAGTAGTGATTTTGCTAATGCTAGTGGTGTTATAGAGATTGATGTGATTCATTCTACAGGCGCTCCTTCAGGATATTCGGATACTTTTTCAGTTAATGATTCTAGAAATTTGAGCCTTAGAGTTCGTACGCCAGATGCAGCTGGTGCAGCTTGGAATGAAAAATATTTTGATACTAATGTGTTAGGATCTACTTGGAATTATTTACAGCCTGCTGACGAGGCTAATTATACAAGAACAGATCAAAGAATTATATCTACTTTCACGGAAGCGGGAGATAAAGCGGCAGGCATTGCTACATTTAGTGATGACGATTATTATAACGGGCTTTTTGTAGAAATATCTATTTTGCCTACTGGCGATGGAGCAGGATCATCCACTAACAGTCATTATGAAATGCAAATTAGACTTAATGGTATGAATTTGTATGAGAGAGGTAAAACCCAAGCTGATCAGACTCTAACTGGTCTGGAAGGTAAATTTTTCCATGATGATGGAACGCCAAATGTATTTTTTGATAGAATAGATTGGTATGGATCTAGAACAGGAATAAAAGACCATAATGACGTAGTTGATAATGATTTTACTTGGATTGACGATATTTATATTGTTGCTAATACCGGAGTATGTACTGGGCCTGGTGCCTCATGTCCTAATTTTAATCATGCAGATAATTTCTTGGGTGCTAGCACCAAAGTATTTGCTCTGTTCCCAGATAGTACCGGTATTAATCAGAGTGGATCTTGGAGACAATTTAGTGCTGATAATGGATATAATGATATTAATGTTAATGGTAATGTCTTTCAGTATCTACAAGACGACGATGGAGATAACACCTACGTATATGCAGAGAATAACAATAATGCTTTAATGTTTGACTTTGATAACATCACGATTGATTCTGCATTAAATATTAATAATTACATTATTGGAGGAATTAAAATTACTAATTCTTCTAGAGCAGTAAGCACAGGGGTTACTTTCCAAAATGTATTTACTCCTTCTGGTGATTTGCCTTTAGCTAACGATTCTGCGGTAAGTGGTATTGGCGAAATATTTGAAGTTAGTGGTACTGTTTACAAATACCAAAATCAGTATTTAATGGATAATCCTATTACGGAAGTAAAATGGACTCCTACAGAAATTAATGATGGTCATTTTGGTATCATAAAGAAAAGCTAATATAGGAATATTAAGGATAACATATAATGTATGACGGAGTTTTTATTAACCCTCTATTTGACTACTCTAATCAAAGTCAAGTAGCAGGAAACGATATTCGTATACAGCATGATACAGGAGATACTCATGAGCATACTGATATCTTTTATGCTGGTAGTGGTTTTAGAGAGTTGTGTCAAGTAGGTACTGACGAAGCTCCTTCTCCTCTTGTTAGTATTACTAAAAATTTTATTCAAAATGAAATAGGTCTTACTACAGCCGTAGAAGATACGGTGAATATAGAAGGATATATTATTGCTACTGGAGTTAGTACTGGTGCTGGGCCATCAGTATTTCTTAGTAAGGCTAGTGGTTTAGAGAATCATTTAGTAAATAATCCTATGGCAACACTGGAAATTAAATGTGGACCTCAAGGTAGTGAAAAGGTTTTATACAAATTAGATTCTGCTAGAGCTACAGACTTAGTATTAAACAAATCTGATAATAATTGGACGCAATACCTACAATATAATATTACTTTTATAGGAATTAATAGTGGTTTGATGTCTGGTGAGCATCAGTATCCTGTTAGAAATACAGTTGATAGTTGGAGTATTGAGCCTGTTAGTGATCTAGTAAATTTCGAACATATTACTATGAATGCTGCGATTAAAACACGAATTGGAACTGCTGAGAAAACTGTTCATGAATATAATTTTCCAAAATTTAAGGTAAGTCATACAGTTTCAGCAAACGGAATTAGGGGTGCAGGAGAAGATCTAGATACTGATTCTGGAGAAAAGTCTTATAGACAAGCACTTGAAAATGCTAGTAAATGGGTAGTCGCTAGGTTAGATGCAGCGGAAAATCACGATGGAGATAGAAGTGTTGCTCCTAATTCTCATGGGCAAAACAATGAAGCTAATAGAAAATATGATTTTATTAGATCTGTTAATTATGACATGAATACTGCATTATATCAAGTCGTTGACACTTGGACTAGCATGCCTAGCGGTTCTTTATTTTCAGAAGAGTATACCCTCGAAGTTAGCACTAATGAGAAATATCAGAAAACAATACGAGTAAACGGAAGTATTCAAGGCCATACAGGACCCAAGTCTCAGTATATTGTAAGTGGTACTCCTTTATCTTTTCCTAGTGGTGCGGTCGAGTTGGATAAGCTCGGAGGTACCGGAGTAGCAGCACTAACCGGAGATTTGCTTGTACCTCATACTGGTAACACAGGTGGTTGGTCAAATATAGATTCTGATGCTACTAGTAGATTTGATAACGCTAGTAGGGCTTGGCACGGATCAGGAGTCAGTGCTGGTGGTATTAAAAATTTATTATATTGGAGAGCTAGTACAGCTTTAAATTCATCCAGAGGTGGTATATATTCCAGCACCTTTGTTCCAGAGAACTATAATAAATTTAGCACTACGAACAATCCTATTAATAGTAAAGAAAGTTTATTAAATCCTATTCCGATCAGCACTAGCGAAACATACGACCCTAAAAAAGGAAGTATAGGTTATAGTTATGAGTTTAGTAACAAATTAAGTGCTATATCTGGCGCTCTTACAGAAAGTGTTACAATTAATGATACTGGACCTACAGATGTGCTGGCAGAAGTTTTTGTTTTGGGTAGGCAGCTAGGTCCCGTATTACAAAACTTAGGAGCTAAAACTACTACTACTAGAGATGTTAATATAGATTTAACTGTAATGCCTCCTACTGGATTTAATGGATATTTCATGTCTCAATCAGAATGCCCTTTATATAAGTCAGGCAATATTTACAATCTTGTATCTGCAATGGTATCAGGTTTAAGACCTTTTGGACCTAGAGATTCTAGCGTATTTCCTGGAGGTACTAGACAGGCTTTAAATAGAGGTCAGGTGTTCGTTAGGAGAGATGATCAATCTTGGAATCCAGCAGAAGGTAGATATAGTCGTTCGATTTCTTGGTCCTATCAACAATGTAATACGTCAAATGACTGGGATGATATATGAGCTATGATGCTAATGGAACAAATCATTGTTTAGATCTCGCTGAGACCCGCATGCACGGCAAGCTTATTGCTCAAACTGTTTTTTTGGGCGCTAGTGTTATGGACTATAATTGCAATCTAGGATGGGGTACTCAACCTAGTACTTTAACCGTAAATCTAGTCAACGATAATGCTGCTCCACTAGTAGATATGTCGACCGAAGGTACTGCGGTAGGTTGTGATGACTTGCAACATCCTGATTCTGCTGGTGGCGTTAATGACTATTATCAATCAAGTAATGCGCTCTCCGATCAAGACGGTACTACGGGCAGCATCTATATAAATAAAGATGATATACCTTGTAGTGTTCACGATCCTACAGCTAGAGTTAAAGCTAAAGTATACTATGAAACTGTTTTTCCTGCTTCCACAGAAGTGACAGATTCAGAAGGTAATATAACGCGGATGCCTTATAACAGCGGCACATTACAGGTAAATCAACTTTGGTGGGACAAAAAAGATCCTGGATTTTTGGGGGATGCAAATAATATTACACTTAATGGTGTTGTTATGCCTTCAAATACCAATACGGGTGGCGATTCGTCATCCATGTACAATAATAGAGGATACAATATTACTAATTGTCCTGTTTTTTTTAAAATGGGAGATTTTTCTTTTGGTGGTTTTGTACAATCTTGGAAAAAAAATAAATCTAATAGCGGAGATGTATATACAGTAGTTGTTAATGGTCCTCAAAGCATATTAAATACTTGTACAGTAATTTTAGATAAGTATGGGGGCTCTATAGCTGGTAGCTTAGATAGTTTTGATTGGTCTGCTCCTAGCAATTACGTTGGAAATAAACTACAATATAATAACACCAATAACTCTTATGGTAATTTGCCAAATATTTTTAATGTTTATGGTTTTTTAGAATCTTTTGGCGCTGATTACTTTGGAGGATCTTCATATAAGGAAGAGACAGGCTTCTTAGCTACAGACATACTGGCGGGACTGAGAATACTTGCCGGAGCTGACGACCTGACACAAAGAGCTTCTACAGCCAATACTGATTTTGGTCCTAAAAATGCTTTTTCTCCTTATGGTAGAATCATAGCTCCTACTGCTAGCGATCCTATTACGGGGCAGTTTGTTACTACAAACAAATGGGGATTAATTGCTGCCACACCAGGAAAATGGACAGGTAATGACAGGTGTCAGTTCAGATTAGATTTATCAGAATTAACTTATGCTATTAGCGGAAGTGATAAAAGGATTAAAGCTGATTCTATGAGCATTAGCGAACTCATTGATCAAATTTGTGATGACCATGGATTAGATTGGACTACTAGTATGATTAATACTAGTGATGGCTGGGTTATAAAAGTCATAGCTGTAACCAGAAGATTTGCTCCTTTAGTCAATGGTGTCCAAAGCACTGTTAGTAAATTAGTTTGCGATAAGTTTCCTGTGGGAAATTTCTCTTATGGCAAAGAAAAAAACGATGCTGCTAGTAGATCCTTAGTCATTGGCCCCAATCAGCAAAGACTATATCAAGCTAAAAGCACCAGACTTGCATATACACAAAGTAGTTATATCTACAATCCCGGAACACCTGCGAACTCATTTCAGAACCAAGGTTTTGTTGATTACTACACTTTAGGTAGAATCGCAATTCCTGCATTATCCTCCGTAAGCTGTAGCACAAATACTGGTACTAGACAATCTGTGGATTCTACTAAAACTTTTGGTTATGGAAAGATTAGATTTCCTGCTTTCTTTTCCACAAGAAATCCAGCATTAGATAATAGAGCTACTAGTTTAAAAAATGATGAAGCAGTTAAAGGTGAATTAGGATTAGCTTTTAATGACAGAGATAATGCTTTTGAAGACACGGAAGTGAATCCTTCTGCTACACAAATCAGAAGTGGTAATTATACCACATCTACTTTTATTTCTCATGGAGCTGATGCTAGATATGCACTAGATCCGTGCGCTGGTACTGATACATTAGACATAAGTGAAATTTCAAATATTACAGAACAAAACAAAATTACAGCAAGAAGATTTTTCCCTTTATATAGAGACACTATCTGTCCTTTTTTTGGTTATTTATTAGAAAATAGATATCCCATAAACGCTAGTAATGCAAATACAGATTTTAGAAGAATTAGACCGGTATGGTATGATTTTTGGACGGGTCAAATATGTGTTTTATTTCATAAATCAGAATTGCCTAGGACCAGAGTTAATATAAAAGGAAGATATACAAACTATAAATTAAATCGAGCTTCTAATACAAACATAATAAATCCTACCGTAGAGTTTCAAGGACACGATTTCGATCCTGATTCGCCAACTTCTACACTTGCTGAACCGGAAGAAGAAACACCTCCGAATTACACGGCAGAATGGTTTATGGTTTCCGAATCAGAAATTAGGGCGGCAATGGCCGGTTCTGATAATTATGCTTCCTACAGTTTGGGCAAAATATATAAAACAGATATATATATAATGTTACACAATGCTTATGTGGCGAGATCTAAAAGAGACTATCTGGCAGACGGATATAGCGAAGCAGAAGCCACAAAATTAGCACTAAAAGAAAATGATTGGAAAGGGTCGTTTACAAATGAGAATCTTTGTAATGCAGAAGGAGCCTCTACTGAGAGAGTCTCAACTGGTTCAACTTCTTTGTCTACTCTTCCTGGAGAAGCTAGGCAAGATTTAAATCTTATATCTACTTTTATCAAGTCTGTTGGTCAAGAATACTATGGTAAACAATATATGGTTATGGCCCCATATTTACAAAGTAGAACAGAGACAAAACCTTATGAATTTACTCTAGAAAATGATCTTGGCAATATTAATGTTTTTAAAGGTGGTGGAGTAATTAGACATAGTTACGAACCTTGTGGTAACGACGACGGAGCTTGGGAAGAGTACGGCAATCAAATTGACGACAATATTGTGTGTGGAGATGAGAATTGGTCAGTTCTCTCTAATGATAAAGGTCAAATCAATCCTATCTTGGGATACAATGCTACACAGGCTTTTGATTATCAAAGATATGCTTTAGCTCAAAGTTCTACATTGAATGCTGGAAATGCATTAGAAGCTAATGGCGCGGCTGGTAATGATTTGCATCCTTATTTTAGTTATAGTGCTTGGGATAATGCCAAGGCTGTCAAACAAGGAGACGGTCTTGAACCAGATAAATTTTATTTTGAGAACTTATTATTGAGCGATTTAGCTGGCAATGCTGGAAGTTTTGTGATAGTAGACTGCATGGCCAATAGCTCTTTGTCCAATCAGTTTGCCGCTGCAAATCCATTCACTCCTCCTCCTAAAATTCAAGGACTAGATGCTTTTGGAATAAGTCATGGAGCAACAAAGAGAAAGCTTTATATAAATTGTAATGTATCTAATAAATTTAGCTTTATAGATCCAGAAAAGATGCTAGATGCTAAAATGATTGTAGAAACTAATCCTCTAAGACTTAATAATAGTTCCGAACAATATCAGACAGATCCTGCTAATACAGTTTCTGCAACGATAGGTATGGAAGATCTTGCTATATATACTAGAGCTGGTGGTCGTCGTGAAGATATAATCAACATATTTTTGAAATTCTTTCAGCCTTTTATGAAAAGCTTTGGCGGGTTACAAAATACAGAAACCAATGCTGGTAGTAATACCACAGCACAAAATGTTAAGATTTCACCTAAGTGCGCACACCCGTTATTTGCTGGAATTCCCATCAAATCAAATATTTATTCTTATGGCCCTTGGACTAATTATCCGGCCTTATCTCCTACTAGCGAAGTATTTTCTGCAGGCACAGAGACTTATATTGTAAATTCTGATGTGAATTATAGCGTGTGTAATACATTAACATTAGAATTACCAGATAACGATGCAAAACATAGGCTAATAGATAACTGGATAGGGGACACTAAATTCGAGATAACTACAGACTTTGCTCCGTGGAATTTTGGGGGTATGAGAGGATTAGACGAGATAGCAACAAAGTATGTTAGCGGGAACGCAAATTATCAAACGAACATAGAAGTTGGAAGTATAGACATTGCGGGTACACCTATATTTAATTTAGGAGGTTCTTTCGACAGAGACGCTACCAACGGATATGTGGAAACACAAAATCAAAAAGAGACATATATTTTTACAGAAGTTAAGGTCGGGAGTGTATCTTTCAATCCTCCTATACTAACAAAAATACAAGAATATATGGAATTAGAAAGTCCTAATTATCTACAAGGAACCATAAATTATTCAGTTTCAGATGTAGCTATTCTCAACCAAAAAGGGAATAGAATACGTCACGATTCCTATTCACAGGCTCCTATATTAACAAATATCATGACCAGTATGGGACAAAACGGTATTAGCACGAAATATTCTTTTAGGACATATACTAGAAAATTAAGCTTGTTTGATAGACAAGACATAGAAAGATTCAAGAAGATGACTCAACAAAATATGTTGAGAAAAAAAGAAATAGCTAATCTTTCAAGAGCTATATCAAATAATCAATTTGAAGATCGTCAGGCAATCAAAAGAGGACAGATAGCAGCAGGAAATGTTCCTGAGAACAATATGACTTTTGGCACAAGTCCAGTGACAACTATAGTGTGTACAGCAAATAAATTTTTGCCTAAATTTAGCGGAATAGACGAATCTGGCTTTACTTCAAGTTATTCTGCTCCAGATCTACTGAAAGGATCGGATCAAGAAAATCAACCGGTTGACTATAAATATTCAAATGACCCTGGAGGTCGTGGGCATTTAGATGGGGATTTTAGTGGTCAGGATGCTGAAACGCAGATACCCTATTTATATTTAGAGCATAGAGTTAATACTGATGCCAAGTTATATCCAGACAGTGAAATGAGCGATGCTTTGAGAGATAATTGGTCTAATTCTTCTGTAATGAGTTTAGATGGTATATTCTCACCCATATCTTTTTATCCGACTCTTGCAAAAAGCACATATAGTATCTCCAAGTACGATAAGAGGTCATGCCCAATTTGTCTAAATACCAAAAAGGTTAAACGTAGATATATGAAGTATCCATCTGCCGGGGGTGTGGGGATGGAAAAGGGCGAGGTGGATTACTATTGTGATAGTTGTGTTAGGCCTTATGAAAAATTAAACGCTTCTGTTTCTAATTTAACATTGACTACTACCCCACAAGGACAACTATATCCTCCTTTCATTACTAGTACTGGAAATTCTTTAGACGAGCTGACAAAATATAGTGCGTTGGTTTATCAATCTCAGATTAGAGACAAAACCGTAAGACTTGGTCTGTCTTTAAATATACCAATTAATATTACAACATTACAACCAATCGTGATGCCACAACATGAATTTAAAAATGCTAATGCTCAAAACTATATAGGAGCTCATCCTGATAAGGTACATGAACAACTGAAGATAAAGGACACCAATAGAAGTTTTATAGACAAGGGCAGGAATAGTATTTCTATAGTAGGCAAGGGTTCAGTATACAAAGATATTGTTGGGGCGGGATTTCAGAGCAAGACACAGTTATCACAGCCCGGTAGTGTTAGTAGCACAACAGTTAGAAACTATGATTATGATTTTTTAGATAGTAGATTTATGGATAGACTTTCTAAGACAGACTATGATGATTTTAAAAGTTTGAATCCAGAACATAATATGAGATTTGTAGGCTTGAGAGGACCCTTGATGATACACGGATGGGGTTATGATACAGAAGGATATCCAGTACCTAATGCAGCTGATGAGCCTTTAGATATTGATGAGTATGGTAGACCTATGAGATTTAAAAGGATAAGGACGACTAGTACAGATGGTGTTGATTATAGGAATTTGGCTGTAGGGTCAGCGTTTGAGAGGGAATCTGGAAATGAGACGACAGAAACAGTTAAATTAACAAACTTAAAATTACAAAATGATACAGATCTGTCCAAAGGAGGTTCCGACCAAACGGATATAGATTTAGACACACAAGTATTCAGAGTATTTTATAAAGATGATATGTTTGATCCAGGAGGTTTTGATCCAGACTTCTATCAAGGTTCTATAATCAGTAAAACACAATCGTATAAAGATAATCGCTGGACGAACAAAGTTAAACTAAAACAATTCTATCTCAATTGGGCAGAACGTCCTGACATATGGCCTGTAGGACCAGTGGATCTAAGATGGGACGAAAGTAGAAAAGTTTGGGGTATGAGCAATCCTAAACTCTATAAAGATGTTTATATTACTCTAGAAGAAGATATTGTAAAAGATCCTGATTTAGACGATACTTTTCCTGCTCGCGGATTTTTTGATGACGCATCTTATTCTGCTCAGGTCTTATCAGACAATGAAAGAAAATTAGTCTATGTAAAAGACAGATCTGGTTACACAGCTCCAAGAGGAGCCAGGCTATATTGTAGATATGATATAGATACAGGATATTACGAACCGATTAGCAAGCAACAGTTTATTGTTTATGGCACAATAGCCCCAGGAAGTAATAGCGCAACTATTACTATGAGCTATGTACAAGGTAAGAGAAAAGGAGACGGAGCACCCACTATGGCGGTTGTATTTAAAAATCCATTAAATCTATCTACTGTAAACGGAGTGGGTATGTTTACTTATACGGCAGGTTCGTGGACTTTAATTTCTACTAAGGACTAATTTTAATATGTATACATATAGTCAAAACCCTGATTGTAGTGTGTATAATAGCTCATTATTTAATGATTTACGCGAGTATTCTTTTGAATTTGAGTTTGCAGACGATAATAATGGAACTATCATATATCAACCCGTTAGAGAAGGCCCATCTACTGAAGAGACTAGTTATGATGTCACTTTAAGAATAGATAAGCTCGATACTATCATAGAGAATAATATAGCGACAGCTCTAGCTGCGGATATCGATATTTTAGACAATGTTTGGTATCCTGCTTTTATTACAACATCAGAAAGTGATCAAAACAAAAAAACTATACATGAACAGATAGATTTTAAAGAAGATTCTTTAGGCATAAATGATTTTATAACTTTTGTCGGTAAATTTAATTTTTGGAAAACATTTGATGTTAATGGGTCATCTGAGGTAGACAGATTGATGGTGAGTGATTGGAGATTAACTAATAAATATAATAATTTTTCTCCACTATACGGCACTTTATGTTGGTACCGCAGAAATCCGTCTACTGATGATGAAGATGATTCTACTATGAACACTTTCATGGAATTTAGATTCATGCCAGTTGGGACGAGATTCTTAAATGGAGAAGACGAATATCAAAAAATAGACTTAAGAAGTGCTAAAAAATTATCTATAGATAGATCTGTTTTGGGTTCAAGTATTGATGAAAATAATCCTCCAGAATTTAATTTTACAGACGAAGAGGAGTTGTATGATTATAGTTCAGATGGGGATACCCGTTATAAAGTTTTTAGAACGGCAGGAGATAGTCATTCTCCGGTTTTTAGTAACCGAGTAGATGCTATTTATGTATCTGATGGAGAAAGCTTTGCTTTTCATGATAATGCAGTAGATGCTGCTAGAGCGCAGGCTTCCAGTTTATTTAGCTATTCGTATGTTTCTCCTGCGTTACATGTTACATATAGAGAGATTTTTAACGCTCTTTACCCTTATGCTAGAGGGTATACTATGACAGAGAATCAA
>Ga0213869_10001642_pt1 | contig 16346 bp, 18 predicted proteins | sample PICome_10_FD_160083 | JGI IMG/M metagenome (GOLD analysis project Ga0213869, IMG submission 160083) | Coastal seawater microbial communities near Pivers Island, North Carolina, United States - PICO132 | ecosystem: Environmental > Aquatic > Marine > Coastal | place: USA: North Carolina...
GTTGATACATTGGAACATAAGCTCCTTTTGCAGCCATTAAACTCGCAGTTCCTACTTCAAACACCATTAATAAATTTGGATGTTGTTTAGCTCTAAAAGCTGCAATACCAGCGTTTAAAGTTTCTGAGTAGTTACCTTTTCTTGTGTGAACTACAGTGTACTTGTCTTGGCTTGCGTTAAACTTGTTTACTTGTGCATCAAGTAATTCACCAAGTCTTCCACCAAAAGCGTGCCACCATTGTATTTCTGTTTTTGCTTGAGCAGCAGTTCCCGCAAACATCGCGAAAAGCGCTATCGAGCAAATAAATGCTTTTATTGTTTTCATTATTATTCCCCCAATTTTTGTTTAAAGAAAAAAAGCTAACACAAAATAAATATAATGAGGAGTCGGGAGTTTAAAAAAAATACTACCTAGGGTTTTATTTAACACTTCCTAAAGTATTTAAAAGAATTACACCTAGAATTATAAGGACTATTCCAATCGCTCCATAAATATTTGGAGTTTGGTTATATTTAAATATTCCAAATAAGGTAACTGCAGTAATTGTTAAAGCTCCATATGTTGCATATGTAAAACCAACTGGAATTACGGTCATGGCTTTTGAAATACAAAATATACAAACCACAATACTTATAATACAAAAAATTGTTGGGTTTAGTTTTGTAAATCCATCTGTAGTTTTTAAATAACCATTTGCAGCAATACCTGTAATAATTGCAGAAATTAAAAATAAGTAGCCTGATATTAAACTAATACTTTTCATGGAGCCTTCGCGAACTGTCCTCCATCTTTATATCTCCACAACCATTTCTTCATAGCTTCCTCTACGTCAGTTGAATTGATGTCTAAATCTTTTAACGTAAGATGATTATTTGAAACAACATTATCTGCTTCAGATAAAATTTCGCATTGATCTTTTGTTAAAATTGGCGGGATAGGTAATAAATCAGTAATGGCGCTTTGAATTTTTGCAATTGGCATTGGCATTTGAACGACAAATCTTTTTTTATTAATTGTTTTTAAAATTGACTTAACCATATCGCCAAAGCTTATAACTTTAGGCCCACCTATTTCATAAATTTTTCCTTCATTACCTTTTGTATCAATTGATTGCACAATAGCATCAGCTACATCCGTAACTAATATAGGTTGAAAATTATAATTTATTCCCACAACCGGGATCACTGGTAAAAAACTTAGTTTTGAAAAAAGATTAGTAAAGTTATCTTCTGCTCCACAAACTACGCTTGGTCTAATAATAACTGTATTTTTAAAATTATTTAATGCCTTAACTTCACCTTGATGTTTAGATTTTTGGTAAAGAGATTTTGATGACTCGTTTGCTCCAATTGCCGAAACATGAATAAATTTTTTAACATCAGATTCTGAGCAAATTTTTGAAACAGCCTCTGGAATTCCTGAATGGATGTTATAAAATTTTTGCTTTCTTGTTTCATAAAGAATGCCAACTAAATTGATAACGATGTCTGAGTTTTTAATTGCTTCTTTCAATTCTGAAAAATTTTTTGTATCCCAATTAATTAACTCAACTGCTCCAGGAGTTGCCTGGGTCTTTAAATATCCCTTTTGAAAGGGTTTCCTCGTTGAAATGATGCATCTATAGTTTTTCTTTGTCAAATTTCGAACAAGATATCTGCCTATAAAACCACCACCACCTAAAATTGTGCAAATTTGATTTTTCATGGTATTTAAACTTATATATGAAAATAACTAAGTTAAAAGAGGACATAACTTCAGAGATAGCTAATTCATTAAAAAATAGCATCGCAATTGATACTGAAGCAACAGGACTGCAAATTCCTGAAAGAGATAAGCTGAGCTTAATTCAAATCTGTGATGAAAGCGGTAATGTATTTATTGTTCAACCTAATAAAAATGGCTTTAAAGCCCCCAACCTTGTATCCGTTTTAGAAAATGAAAAAATTTTAAAAATTGGTCATTACTTAAGATTTGATAAAAATGCTCTAGAATTTTTTCTAAAGTGTAAAATGAAAAACATCTTTGACACTAAAATAGCTTCAAAAATTGTACGGACTTATACAGATAGTCATGGCTTAAAAAACTTAGTTCAAGAATTTTGTAATAAATCTCTAGACAAAAGACAGGGTAGTAGTGATTGGAATAAAGATTTGGATGAATTAACTGATAAGCAACTAGACTATGCTGCAAACGATGTTATTTATTTGCATAAAATTAAAATTGAGTTAGAAAAAATGCTTATTAGAGAAAATAGGATTAAAATTTTTAATAGTTGCCTAGCCTTCTTAGACACAAGAGTAGAGTTAGATCAAAATGGATTTAAATTTGATATTTTTGAACACTAATGAGCAAAAAAAATTATATATCTCAGGCAAATAAATCAGCAAATATACAAATTAACGAATTAAAAAAAGTTAAAAAAATCTTTAATAACTCTTTTATTAAAGCTGTAGATCTAATTTTAAATTGCAAAGGGAAAATAATATTTGCTGGTATTGGAAAATCAGGTTTAATCGCTAGAAAGATTTCAGCAACATTCTCGAGTGTAGGTATACCAAGTTTTTTTTGTGATCCAGCTCAAGCGTTACATGGTGACATGGGACAAATTGAAAAAAGAGATATCTTAATTATTTTTTCTTATTCAGGAAATACTGCAGAATTAACCAATATGTTAAAATATGCTAACAGGTATAGAATTAAAATTATTGGAGTTGCATCTAAGGCAAAGAGTATTTTGTTAAAAGCTAGTGATATAAAATTAATTCTTCCAGATGTTAAAGAGGCTGATTTAACGGGAATGGTTCCTACTTCGAGCACTTCAATAACGCTTTTATTAGGAGATTGTTTGGCAACGACAATTATGGCTCAAAAAAATTTCTCTAAAGAAAAATTTAAAGTATTTCACCCCGGTGGAAATATAGGAAAATCTTTACTATTAGCAAAAGACATTATGATTACTGGAAAAAAAATGCCTGTAATTAATTATAAAAAAAGTTTTAAAGAAGCTTTAAAAGTGATGAACCAGAAAAACCTTGGAATGATCGTAATTTTAAAAAATAAATTTATAAAGGGATTGGTAACTGATGGAGACTTAAGAAGAGAAATTAAAAATTATTCTATTAATAAAAATTTAAACAATTTTTTAACAGATAAACCTTTTATAGTTAACGAAAATATGACTGCCTCAAAAGCTCTTGGAATTATGAATGAAAAGAAAATTACTAGTTTGCTAGTAGTTTCAGAAAAAGATTTTAAAAAAAATAATAAATCTTTAAAGGGTATAATTCATATTCATTCTCTTTTAGAAAATGGCATTAAATAATGGAAAGAAGAAGAAGAATAAAATTATTTCAAATAAGTCTATTATTATTAGGTACTTTAATAATCTATTTTACATACATAGTAAGAGAGAGAAATATTGATGAGTCATCTATATCAAAAGAAATTAAACAGAAGATAAAAAAACAATCTTCTGAGTCTTTAGGTAATGGTGATATTTTTTATAACATAAAATATTCAGGTCTAGATTTAGCTGGAAATAGATATGTTCTTACTTCTAAGGAAGCTCGAAATAGTCAAACTAATAAAGAACTTATAGATATGAAGTTTGTAAATGCAAAATTTTATTTTAAAGATGGTACGGAACTGAATGTTTTTTCGGATACAGGTGTTTATAATAATAATACGCTAGATATGACTTTTAAATTAAATGTGAAAGCGCTATACATGGGTAGTCAGTTATATGCTCAAAGAGCAGAATATTCTAATTCAAAAAGCTATATTATTATCTCTGAAAGTGTAAAACTCAAAGATATTAAAGGTACTATGTTTGCAGATAAACTTTTATTTGATATAAAAAAGCAGACGTTAAATATCACTTCGTATGATGAAAAAAAAGTAAATGCTAACATTAATTTAAAATGAAAAAAGGTTTTAGAATTTTAAAATTTAAAAAAGACAAACCTATATTTGAAGTTAGAGATGTCAGTAAATCGTTTGATGGTAGGCCTATTTTAAAAAAACTCTCGCTAAAAGTTTACCCAGGAGAGTGTGTAGGTGTATTGGGACCAAATGGTTGTGGTAAAACTACTTTATTTTCAATGTGCATAGGAGAACAAAACGTCGAAGGTGGTAAAATTTACCTTAATAACAAATCAATAGAACATGTGCCGATTCACTTAAGATCAAAAGAAGGCTTGGGTTATCTTCCTCAACAAAGAACTGTATTCGATATGTCTGTTTATGACAACGTGCTAGGAATAGCACAAATTTCAATTAAAGGTGCGGAACAACAAAAATCAATTACAGAAAAGTTACTTGATGAATTTAATTTGCAGCATTTAAGATCACTAAATGCATCTGTTTTGTCTGGTGGTGAGATAAGACGGCTTATGATGGCTAGAGTGATGATCAATAAACCAAAAATTGTTTTATTAGACGAACCGCTAGCAGCTTTAGATCCAATTGTTATACAGGACATTCAAAAATATATAATGAAAATTCAATCTACAGGAACATCTATACTTATAACCGATCATAATGTTAAAAATTTATTTGATATTACTGATCGAAGCTATGTTCTTGGAGAGCAATCAGTTATTGCCGAAGGGACAGCAAGAGAATTGCTAAAATCATCAAAAGCTATAGAGCATTATTTTGGTTCGCAATTCTCATAAAAATAATGTCTACAAAAAGTTTTAACTTAATTGTAAATACAAAAATATCTCCTTTTAAAAAAAAAATAATCGTTGACTCAGACAAATCTATATCAATTAGAAGTTTTTTAATTGGGTCTATAAGTCAAAATATTACCTCCGTTAGGAATGTGTTAGAGTCCGAAGACGTGCTGTCAACTATTAAGTGCTTAAGAAAACTTGGAATTAAGATAAAAAAAATAAGCTCAAAGAATTATTTTGTACATGGAAAAGGTTTAGGGTCGCTATTTGCAAAAAAAAATTCCGAATTAAATTTTGGAAACTCTGGAACCTTAGCAAGATTATTAATAGGAATTTTATCGACAACACCAAATATTGAGGTCAAAATTAAGGGTGACCATTCATTAAACAAAAGAAGCATGAAAAAGTTGATTGATTTAATGTCAGGTTTTGGGGCATCTTTTTTACCAAACAAAAAATATAAATTTCCACTAAAAATTATTTCTTCCCATATACCTACAGGTATAAATTATCAAGCTGGTGTTTCTGCTCAACTAAAAAGTGCTGTTATATTAGCAGGAATTAATGCGTATGGTGAGACTGAAATTATTGAAAAACAAAAAAGCAGAGATCACACAGAAAACATGCTTTCCAGTAACACTAAGGTGATAAAGATCATTAAAGGCAGAAAAAAAGTAATTAAAATTTACGGAAAAAAGTATTTAAATGCAACAAATATCGATGTTCCTGGAGATCCTTCGTCAGCATCTTTTTTTACCGCACTTACCTTGCTTTGTAAAAATTCAGAATTAAAAATAAGTAATGTGGGTTTAAACCCGACAAGAATTGGTTTTTACAAACTTTTGAAAAAAAATGGTGCAAATATAAAGTTTAAAAATTATAAAATAAAAAACAATGAGCCACGTGGAGATATTATTGTTAAAAGTTGTAAACTAAAATCTATAAAAGCTAACAAAAATTATTATGTTTCTTCTACCGATGAATATCCTATTTTATTTGTCATTGCTGCTTTGTCCAACGGTATATCAGTGTTTAAAGGTATAGAGGATTTGGCAAATAAAGAAAGCAATAGGATTACTGAAATGCAAAAAATTTTAAAACAAGTAGGAATTAAATGTATAGCAAAAAAAAATGAATTTAGAATATTTGGTAAAGGACTAATTATTAAGAAAAATAAAAAAATTATTGTTCCCAACCTAGGGGATCACCGCATATGCATGTCTGCTTTTGTTCTTGCTCATGTAACAGGTGCAAAAACTATTATAAAAAATTTTGAAACTGTGTACACTTCATCTCCATCTTTTCTGAAAATAATGAAATCAATAGGGGCTAAATTTGAAATACAAAAATAAATCATTTCAGATTTCATGCGATGGAGGAGGAGCGACAGGTAAATCTACCGGGGCGAAAATGCTATCAAAAAAATACAATTTAAAATTTTTATCTTCAGGTCTTTTATATAGGTATGCTAGCTTTTTAATTCTTAAACATGACCCCAAAGATAAAAATAAATTTTTGAGAAAGAGTTTTAAAAATTTGAATTATAAAAATTTGAATAATTTTAAACTACATTCACCTAAAATTTCCGAGCACAGTGCATTAATTGCTAAAACTTTAGAGGTTAGAAAAATATTAAAGAAGTTTCAAATAGATTTTTCAAAGAAATATAAAAATTGCTGCATAGAAGGGAGGGATATTTCAACAAAAATTCTTCCTAATTCTGATATTAAATTTTTTTTTAAATGCGATTTAAGTACGGCAGCTAAAAGGAGATATGCAGAGCTTAGGAAAATAAACCCTGAAATAAAATTAAAAGATGTAAAAAAAGCCCTTAGAATAAGAAATATTTCAGATATGAAAAGGAAAAACTCTCCTTTACTTAAACATAGAGATTCGGTAGAAATCGACACCGGAAAATTAAATAAAGATGCAATGTTGACTAAAATGTCAACACATGTGGAAAGAGTTTTAAAAAAAAAATATGGCGACTGAACAAGAATTAAAAAACACCAGCCCTCTTCAAAAAGAGTTTCAAAATTTATTAGATCAAGATTTTAAAGATAGAAAACTTAAAGAAAACGAAATCATCAGTGCTACGGTAACAGAGATTACCAAAAACTTTATAATTGTAGATTGTAAAGCAAAAATGGAAGGAATGATTCCAATAGAAGAATTTAAAAATGATGACGAACTAGCAAAAATTAAAATTGGTTCCCAGATAGATGTTTATTTAGAGAGAATAGAGAGTTTTAAAGGTGAAATAGTTATATCAAGAGACAAAGCAAGAAAAATGAAGGCTTGGAAGAAAATGGAAAAAGTTTTTGAAACTCAGGAGGAGATGACTGGATACATAACTGGAAAAGTCAAAGGTGGGTTTATAGCAACGGTTGAAGGCCTGCCATGTTTTATGCCTTCTTCTCAAATAGACGTGAAACCTTTGAAGAGAATAGACCATTTAATGAATACACCTGTTAAAGTAATCGCAACTAGAATTGATAAAAACAGGGGGAATGTTTGTGTTTCGAGAAGAGCTGTATTAGAAAAAAGTAAATTTGCTGAAATCTCAGAAGTATTAAAATCTATTAAAGAAGGAGATATTATTGAGGAAGCAATTGTTAAAGCAACAACAGATTGGGGTATTTTCTTAGATATAAACGGTATCGATGCTCTGCTACATGTTTCTGACCTAAGCCATGGAAGAGTTAAAAAGCCTGCAGACTTGGTTACTATTGGACAAAAACTAAAAGTTAAAATTACCAAAATAGATGATAAGACGAAACGAGTGTCAGCATCTATTAAAGCTCTCACGGAGGATCCTTACGCAAATATAGAAAAAAATTATAAAGTAGGTGAAATTTATGAAGGAACTGTAACCAAGATAATGGACTATGGTTGTTTTGTTAAAATAGAAGAAGGTATCGAAGGCTTAATTCATAACTCTGAATTAGATTGGACAAATAGAAATGTAAAACCCTCAAAAATTTTATCAGTCTCTCAAAAGACAAAATTTAAAATTGTAAATATTGATAAAGAAACAAAAAGAATTTCACTTTCATACAAAGCTACCTTGAAAAATCCTTGGGACAAGATTAAAGATATGGTTGGCGATGAGGTAAAAATCAAAATTAATAATATAACTGATAAAGCAATTTTTGGTGAACTAACCGAAATTGGACTGTCTGGAATGTTGCACTACAAAGAAATATCATACAAAGAAAACATTGAAGATTTAAAAAAATATAAAAAGAACGATATTTTAAATGTAAAAATATTAGAAATAAAAGATGATAAAATAAGATTTTCAAAAAGATTATTGGATAAAGATCCATTAGATTGGTTTAAAGATAATAAAAAGAAACTAGGAAGTATAATCACCACAAGAATCCATGAAGTTCTAAAAACAGGTGTTAAAGTTTCAATAGACAAAGAAAAAAAACTAATTTTTACTATAAAAAAAGTAGATCTAGCAAAAGATGCTAGTGATGCTCGTCCAGAAGTATTCTCACCTGGCAATGCTCTTGATGCAAAAATTACAGAGCTTGATTTAAAAAATAGAAGAGTAAAATTAAGTGTTAAAGCTGCTCAAATAGATGAGGAAAAATCACTAATAGCTAAGTTTGGAGAAGGAGCTACAAAATCAGGCGCCACCCTTAAAGGTATTTTTGAAAAGGCTATTGGAAAAAAAGATAAAAAAGAAAAATAATTGTCACGACCAAAGCTCATTAAAAAACTTCAGCAAAAAAATCCAAAACTTAATATCTCGGAGATTGTAAAGATTGTCGACTGTTTTAGTGACAGTATTCAATATGCGTTGATCAACGGTAGAAAAGTTGAATTAAGGGGATTTGGAAGTTTTTTTATCAAAAAAATAAAAGAAAAATATTCTGCTAGGAACCCGAAAACTGGTAAATTAATTTATGTTCCTGAGAAAAATAAGGTAAGATTTAAAGCTAGTAAAAATCTTAAAAAAATTATTAATGAATAAGCAAAAAATTTTTATAGCCTGTGATACGACAGATACAAGAAGATTAAACTATATTATTAAAAATTCTAAAACTAAAAAATTAAATATTAATTATAAGATTGGCCTAGAGTTTTTTTTAAGTCAGAAAGGCAGGCACTTTATATCTAAAATAAAAAAAGAAGAAATATTTTTAGATTTAAAGTTAAATGATATTCCCAATACTTGTGCTTCAGCTATTTACTCCTTGCGAGATCTTAAAAATATTTCGTACCTAACGGTTCATACTCAAGGTGGTCTTGAGATGCTTAAAGCGGTAAAGAAAGCTGCAAAAAAAATTAATACAAAACTTAAAATTTTAGGTGTCACAGTGCTCACTAGTTTTTCTAATTCTTCAATTAAAAAAATTGGCCACACAAAATCAATAAAAGAGTTGGTAAGAAAACAAGCAAATCTTGCCAAATTAGCAAACTTAGATGGAATAGTTTGTTCAGGACATGAAGTAAAGTTTTTAAAAAAGATTTGTAAAAATATGGAAGTTATAACTCCAGGAATAAGATTAGTTGGCGATAGTAAAGGAGATCAAAAAAGAGTATTGACTCCTAAAGAGGCTTTTAAGAACGGAGCAACCTCTATAGTTATGGGCAGAAGCATTACAAGAGGTGATATAAAAAAAAATATTCAGAAACTAATAAAATCCTTAAATTAAACTAATGAAACTTAAAGTTTGCGGTCTATCAAACCCAATAGAGATTGAAACTTGTGTGTCATTAAATATAAATTATTGTGGTTTTATTTTAAATTACCCTAAAAGCCACCGTCATATTTCTTTTGATAAAGCAAGAGAGCTTACAAAAATTAATAAAGGAAATTCAAAATATGTTGGAGTACTAGTTGAGCCAACTATAGAACAATTAAATCAATTTTCAGAATTAAATTTTGATTATTTTCAGCTCTATGGCAATTTTCATCCTGATGAACTATTAAGTATAAAAGATAAATTTAAAAAAAAAATAATTTCATCGATTCAAGTGAAAAAAAAGGAGGATATTTACAACTATAAAATAGTTGAAAGCAATTCAGATATTATTCTATGGGATAGCTCAGGTTATGAAGAAAGTTTAAGCTGGGATTATAACTGGTTAAAATCTGTTTCAACAAAAGTTGAAAAAATGGTAGCTGGAAATATAACAATTGATAAGATAAAAAATTTAGTAAATTTAGCTGATACTATTGATGTTTCTGGTGCTTTAGAAACAAATAAAGTAAAAGATATTGATAAAATTAAAGAATTTAATACTGTAATTAAAAAAATTGATCATGAAAATTAAAAAAAATATTCCTCTAATTGATCAACATGATAAAAACTACATGTATGGTGGAAAATTTGGTGGCAATTTTATACCTGAGACACTTAAAAAACCTATTGATGATCTTACCAAATTATTTTCCAGATTGAGAAAAGATAAGAAGTTTTTAAAAGAGAGAGACTATTATTTTAAATCATATGTAGGGGCACCAACCCCATTTATTAAATTAGAAAATTTAACAGACCATCTTGGAGGAGCTCAAATCTATGCCAAAGTAGTTTCAGAAGCTAATGGTGGTGCCCATAAAATTTACAATGCTACCGTGCACTGTTTAATAGCTAAAAGAGCAGGTAAAAAATTTGTTGTCGGAGATACTGGAGCTGGATATGCAGGAAAAATGCTCTCAATGGCAGCTAAAAAATTTGGACTTAAATGTAAAATATTTATGGGTGCAAAAGATATTAAAAGACAGCAGCCTAACGTCAAAGCCATGATTCGAAATGGTGCTAAAATTGTACCAGTAACTACGGGAAGTCAAACACTTGTAGATGCTGTAAGTGAATGTATGAGATACTGGGTATCAAATTGTGACACAACACATATGTGTGTTGGGTCAACAGTGGGTCCTAACATTTTTATAAAGATATGTGCTTGGAGTACTGCGCAGATATCTAAAGAACTTATTAACCAAGTTAAAGAAGAGTTTGGAAAAATTCCAAAAAAAATGAAGCTATTAAACTGTGTAGGTGGAGGCAGTTCAGCTATGGGATTTTGGAATGAATTTATAGACACAGACGCTGAATTTGTGGGGATTGAAGCAGGTGGCCCAAAAAATAGTAAACTTCATGCAGCTCCATTAACAAATGGATCTAAGATTGGAATTTTGCACGGTGCGGCACAATACGTTATTCAAAACAAGGAGGGTCAAATAGGATCAACTGCGTCTATCTCGGCTGGCTTAGATTATCCTGGAATATCTCCTCTACATTGTTTTTTAAAAGATTCCAAAAGAGCAAAATATACATCTGCTAGCGATGAAGAAGCTTTAAAAGCTTATCAACTAGTTTCTAAATTGGAAAATATTTCACCATCTTTAGAACCTTCACATGCATTTGCTGAAGCAATTAAAATAGCACCTAAATTAAAATCTTCTGATGTAATCATTGTTAATTCATGCGGGGACAGCCTCAAAGATAAAGATATTATCAAGCAAAAATTAGGTGAATATATAAGATGAAATCAAAAATTGCTCTAGCATTTGAAAAATGCAAAAAAGAAAAAAGACCAGCTTTAATTACATACACTGTTGCTGGAGATAATACTAAAAATAATTCGCTAAAAATATTAAATACTATTTCAAAACACGCCGACATTCTTGAGTTAGGTTTTCCTCATAACACGCCAATTGCTGATGGAGGTCAAATACAAGGAAGTTCTCATCGAGCGCTTAAAAATGGAATTACACTTAAAGATGTTTTTCAAATCGTAAAAAAATTTAAAAAAAATAATTCTAGTAAACCATTAATCCTTATGGGATATTTTAATTTAATCTATCAAAGTGGTGAAAATAATTTCTTGAAAAATTGTAAAGTTGCTGGTGTTGATGGTTTGATTATCGTTGATCTTCCTTATCCAGAAAATAAATTTTTTGCTAATAAATGTAGAAAAAAATCTATTAATTTTATTCAATTATTATCTCCTACTACATCAAAAGAAAGGATGAAAAAAATCATAAAAGACTCTCATGATATGATTTACTATATTTCTATGCTATCAACTACCGGGGGTAAACTAAAAGTTTCTCCTAAGAAAATTCTAGAAAATTACACTAAGATTAAGAGAATCAATCCTAAAAAAAACCTTGTCATTGGTTTTGGTATTACTGATAAGTCCATAGCATCTTTAAAATCAGCTAATGGGTTAGTTGTTGGCAGTATGTTGTGTAAAACAATAACTAATTCGATCAAAATGAGACAAAATCCTGTCACAAAGTTAGGTAAAGTTGTGTACAATCTTAAAAAAAGAATTATATGAATTGGATAACAAAATTTATTAAGCCTAAAATTAAATCTCTTTTTGAAAAACAATCTTCAAAAACTGAAGAAAATCTTTGGACAACTTGTGGGTGCAAGAATTTAATCTACAAAGAAGATATGGAGTCTAACCAAAATGTTTGTCCTAAATGTGGAGCGCATCATAAACTAACTTGTAAAGAAAGATTCAAAACTTTCTTTGATAATAAAGAATATGAATTAATTGAAACACCTTTGCCAAAAGATGATCCTTTAAATTTTGAGGATAAGAAAAAATATACTGATCGTCTAAAAACAGCTAGAAAATTAACTGGTCAAGATGATGCTGTTTTAATTGCTAAGGGTAAAGTTCAAAACATTGATGTGATAGTCGGAGCTCAAGATTTTAGATTTATTGGTGGGTCTTTTGGTGCAGCATCTGGAGAGGCTTTTATTGCTGGGGCTCAACATTCAATAGAAAATAATATTCCTTACATTTTTTTTAGTTGTTCTGGCGGACAGCGGATGATGGAAAGCTCAATTGCATTAATGCAAATGTCACGAACAGCTTTAGCTGTAAATGAATTAAAAAAAAACAATGTTCCTTTCATAGCCATATTAACCAACCCAACAACCGGTGGTGTTACTGCGTCGTGGGCAATGTTGGGAGATATTTTAATTGCAGAACCAAAAGCAACCATAGGATTTGCTGGACGAAGAGTAATTCAAGATACAGTGCGTGAAACTCTTCCAAATGAATTTCAAACAGCTGAATACGTAAAAGACCATGGTGGTATTGATTTAGTTGTAGAAAGACAATATTTGAACTCTACTATTGGTACGTTGTTAAATGTTCTATTGAAAAAAGCAGAGGCTCAAGTTAAACAAGAGTCTAATGTCACAGTCGATAAATCTTTACAAGCAGCTAGCTAATCATAAATTATTTAACAAAACTATTAACTTTAATTTAAAGAGAATTAAGCTAGTTTTAAAAAAATTAAATCATCCAGAGAGAAAGTTAAATAATGTCATAAACTTTCTTGGTTCTAGCGGTAAATTTAGTACGTTATTTTCTGTAAAAAGCTTCATTGAAGCTAATAAACAAACAGTTACTGCTTACATATCTCCATCATTGAAAGACATAAAAGAAAGATTTTGGATTGGTAATCGTTATTTAACGCATCATGAGATAAAACAATCAATTAAAATAATAGAAAAATTAAAAGTACCGCTAACTATTTTTGAAGTTCTTACTGTTATTTATATAATAAATGCTTCTAAACAAACTGCCGATTATCATCTAATTGAGGCAGGAGCTCTCTTTGCAAAAGACTCGACAAATGTTTTTGATTTTCCTTTAGCTCAAGTGGTTGTTAATATTAATAAGCAGCACCTCAATTTTCTTTCAAAGAAAACACTTGAAGAGGTAATTTATCAAAAAATAGGTTTTTTAAGTAATTTTACTAATATTTACGTGGGAAAGCAAAAACCTAATGTTTTAAGAAAAATTAGAAATAATTTAAAAAATAACAAAAGTAATATTGTGTATCCAAATTCTTGGAAATTAGTTAAAAAGAAAAACAAATACTTCTATCAAGATAAAAAAAACAAAATTAAACTTAACACTAAAACTATTCATTCAAAGGGATTATTGGAAAATCTCTGTCACGCTATAAAAATAGCTCTTGATCTTAAAATTGATAAGAAAATTATAGAAAAAACTATACCTAAAATATTTTTTGAGGGAAGATTTCAGTATTTAGATAAGGGTAAAATTAAGAAAAAACTCAAAAAATTTGAAAAAATCATGCTCGATGGTGCGCATGCAGAAACAGATGCTAAAAACTTAGCAAACTATTTAAAATCAATCATACTACCAAAATACGGTATTTGGGCGATGATGAAAAACAAAGAACCAGATATATTTATAAAACAGTTCAAAGAGACTTTTAAAAAAATAATAACTATACCTATTGAAAATGAACAAGGCTCGATGTCTGCAAAAGAATTAAGTTGTATAGCTTTAGAAAATAAATTTAATGTAGAAAAAGCTAATAGTTTTAATGAAGCTTTAAAAAAAATTTCCTCAAAAGAAAAAAAGCTTATTGTCTGTTTTGGTTCACTTTATAATGTAGGAAATATTTTAAATAAAAACTAAATATGAGGTTCAATAAATTCTAGCATATCTTTTTCACTAGTTGCTCCTACTTTTGTTCCTAAAAGCTTGCTGCCTTTGAATAAAAGGACTGTTGGTACTCCTCTCACTGAATACTTGGTAGGTTCGTTCGGTTGGGATTCAATATCATGATAGTAACAGTCAATTTTATCTGCTTTTTCATTAGATATTTTTTCAATGATTGGTTTTAACTGCTGACATGGTCCACACCACGAAGCTGAAAATTGAATTAGAGAAAGTTTATCTCCACTTATTTGTTCTTGAAATTTTTCGTCTGTTGAGTCTTTAAATGCCATACACTCTAATTAAGTATTTTAAATTTTTTGTCAACTATGCAGATGAGTAATGTTTTTCTAATTCTTCAACGTATACGTTAATTTCATCTAAAATTTTTAGCTTCTCTGGCTCTCCCTGCTTTTCAAATTTTGCTCTTAAGGTGTCGATCTCTGAATAAGTTCTTGGTATTGTATTCCATTTTTCATTATTTGTGCTCAAAAGCTTTTTGGCAACGTCTTTATGTATAAGATTATAATCTGACTTACTTAAAGACTCAGGTTTTTCCATATACAACAATTTTTTTCCAAAATATTGTAATCTCTCATCTTTAAATTTTGAAATTACTTGAAGTTTTTTATCCCAGCTAGTTGAATGGAACTCAGGCATGATCTTATTATCTTCTGCTGAGGTAAATTTAGCATAAATACTTTCTTCATTATATAAGTCCTCTTGAGATTTACTTTGTTCTTTTTCCTCAGCTTCTGAGCGTTTTATAGACTCAATTTTTTCTACAAACTCCTTGTTATTTCTTATTAATTTAGCCCGCACTTCTAACTTTGCTGTTCCAATCAATTTATATTCGTCAAATTTATCACCATAAGAAGGGTTCATAATTACAGGATGTTTATTATGCCTCACAGTTCTGATAAATTTTGGTTGCTTCTTCATAGCAGCCTCTAATTCATTTAACGACATTTTCAAATAAGGCTCCGGATCATGTTTAAGATCAAAACATAAGGGCCATTGGTATTGAGGATGCTGGCAAATAAAAGTTTGAACATAAGGTCTGCTTTTTCCATAAAAATATTCATTAGTACAAAAAAATAATTCTTTTTTAATTAATTCTAATGATTGGTTTTTATCCATTGTGAGCATGCTTGCTTTCCAAACGTTGGGGGCTTTTTTTGAAATTAATTTTGCAACTCCAATAGTTGCAAGTACATCTCCTATTGCTGAGTGGGCGGCATCACCGTGCTCTATACCATTCATTGGTGCTAATTGATCTAACTTATAAACATCGTTACCTTTTTCGTTAACAGGATTTTTTAAAGTTTTTGGATAATAAAGATTTGCTGCACGAGCAAGACTTAAAATATCTCCCCTTGTATTTCCATTGGTGCTAGTGATGTAAGCATATTCTAAAGTTTGAAAAAGTGTACACCTTAGAAACTCTTCATCAAATTCTATGCTGTTAAAACCAATGTACGTAGCTTTGCCCCATCGTTTTAACGTTTCAACAAATTGTCTTACCATCTCATAATGAGATAAATTTGATTCCTTTAGCATTTTTGGTGTTGATTTATTTACAATCAAGGCCATAGCTTCAGGAATAATTCCTGGGTTTAATCTACATCTTGCATCAAAGCGATCTAATTCATCCAAGTTATCATTTGTTAAAACTGCTCCAATCTGAATGATTTGACCCCAATATTTATTTGATGAGCTGGTCTCAAAATCGTAAAAGACAAAATTTGACATGATAAATTTATTTAAGAACTTTAATTTTTTCTGAATTTTCCTCTAAAGTTTCCCTAACTTGTTGAGGATCTTTTATATTAGAAAGTGTATTCATAATTGATCTTGCGTCTCTACCAAATCCATCAGTAGCGGTCATAGCTTGTTCAAGTTTTTTTCTCAAATCTTTAATGCCATCAAAATGTTTATCAAATCTTGAGCTAATATTTCTTAAATCGCTATAAATTTGTGTTGCGTGTTGCTGTACTTTTAAAGTTTGAAATCCCAAATGATAAGATTGAAGTAAAGCTGATAAAGTATTAGGACCTGAAATTGTTACTTTATATTTTGTTCTCAGTTCATGTAATAATAATTCTTTAGTTTTTGGATCTCTATAACTTGAAAGCTCTGCGAAAAGTCCTTCTGTGGGTACATAAACAATCGCAAAATCTGTGCTTTTAGGCGGAGCTATATACTTT
>Ga0213869_10001646_pt1 | contig 16332 bp, 36 predicted proteins | sample PICome_10_FD_160083 | JGI IMG/M metagenome (GOLD analysis project Ga0213869, IMG submission 160083) | Coastal seawater microbial communities near Pivers Island, North Carolina, United States - PICO132 | ecosystem: Environmental > Aquatic > Marine > Coastal | place: USA: North Carolina...
TGGTCGAAAAAATAGAAATAGATATGGAAACTGAAGGATTGCAAGAACAATTTGTATTCAGCACACCATTATCAACAGCTCAATGCGGGTGCGGAGAGAGCTTTGCTCTTTAAATGCCTTCTAAACAAGAGGAAACATATGAAAATATCAGTAGAGGGTTTATCCCTAATCAAAAAATTTGAAGGCTTAGAATTAAATGCCTACCAATGTGCAGCAGGTGTCTGGACAATTGGATATGGTCATACCAAAGGTGTAAAACCAGGCGACCAAATAACTAAAGCAGTCGCGGACTCGCTACTAGTAGAAGAACTAGAGGAATACGAAAAAGCTGTTAACGACGCAGTTACAATCTCAATAGACCAGTGCATGTTCGATGCACTCGTATCATGGACATACAATCTCGGTCCAAGCAATCTAAACGCAAGTACAATGTTAAAAGTTCTCAATAGTGGGGACTATGATGGCGTACCTGCACAAATCAAAAGATGGAACAAAGCAGGTGGTAAAGTGCTAGAAGGACTTATTCGCAGAAGAGAAGCAGAAGCTCTCTTGTTTGAAGGAAAAGATTGGAGTGAAATTTAAATTCACAGAAGAATTATTAATGCAAGCGGCTGCTCATGCTCAAGAAAGAGGAATGACTCTTGACGAGTATGTAAAAGAGGCAGCAGAACTTGCACAGAAACACAATTATGAACAAAATGAAACAAACTCTAAAGAAAATCTGGACTAAACTACAAGCCTTCTGGTTTTGGTTTAAAAGTCTATTTATTACCTATTATAGTCTCAAAGTGAGCTATAATGCTACTTGGGGTGACGCAGACGACCAAGAGTTTATCGTCAAGAAGTTCATCAAAAAACAACCAAAGTTTATATCATTCATTACAGAAGACGGCGAATTAGTCGAAATTAGTGGTGCTGAAGGACTTAATTACAGGATACAAGAATTATGAACCAATTAACAATGGGATTACTTGTTGCTCTTGGAGGTATAACATTCTTTTTATATACACAGAACAATACCTTAAAAGAGAACAACATCAAACTAGAAAATGCAGTTCAAGCTCAGCAAGAGGCAATGGACGCTTTAAGAAATTCATACGAGAAACAAGGAAAATCTCTTATGAATATGTCAAGAAGAAACTCAGAAATAGAAGCAGAAAAAGCCGAGTATCTTGCAATCTTTAGCAGACATAACTTAGACATGTTAGCATTAAAGAAGCCTGGACTTATAGAAAACAGAATGAATACTGCAAGTGAAAAAGTGATGGAGGGAATGGAGAATGATACAGAAGAATTATATAAGCTTACTGTGCCTGCTGACGATAGCAAGTAGTTGTTCAATGCTTCCTACTAAGAAATTAGAGGTAGTATCAAAACCACTTAAAATTGATATTATGCAACCAGATTTACCAAGACCTGTAACCCTTACAGCTCCTAAATGGTTTGTTGTATCAGAAGCAGTAATCACTAACCCTTGTAAAAAAGTAGACAATAAAAGACCAAAAGCATGTGATAAGTCTGAAACTGAAAACCCAGACTGGCCTGAAGGATATACCTATATGGATAGGTTCCTCGATGAAATGAGAGAACAGAACAATGGAGAAATCCTATTTGTAGCAACAACTATGGGTGACTACAAAGTTATGGCAGAAGATATGCAAGAATTAAAAAGATACATCAAACAAATGGGAGAAGTAGTAATATACTATAGAGAAGTTACTGCTCCCGATACCCCTGATGTGGAATAAATTAATACAATTTTTTAAAGACTGGCATTACTTTAGAGTAATGAATAAAGGTGCTAAGTTTTTTGACAGAAATCCAGCAGTTCAAGGACGATTCGAAGAAATAGAGGATTGGCTTGAATATTTGGAAGATAGAGTAGCAGAGTTAGAAAATGGAAAAGAATGATTTTTTATGGATGCTCAAACCTATTAGTGATAGAAGTTGGTTAATTAGAGAAGCAAGTGTTCTCGCAGATGCTAAAAGAGCAGGGGTAAATAATGTTCGCAGAACTAAAAAAGTTATTAAAAAATGAAGTAGTAGATATAACATTTGTATCGCTAGTATCAAACAAAGAATACACGATTCCTTGTACATTGAAGGAGTCATTAACAAATTCAAGAGTAAATCAATCGAACTCTGACAGTATCGTTTGTTTTAGACTTGACCAAGATAGATGGGAAGATATAAACATGAACTCCATCGTATCTTATGAAGTCCCAAATTAATGGGCACAGCTTCTTAAGAAGCGGAGAATATTATGTTAATGGAATTAGTAGGCACAGTTACTCTTATAGTAACAATTGCAAGCTTAATTGCGGCGTCAACACCGACACCAAAGGATGACGAATGGATGGGCAAACTTTATAAGTTCATAGATATGTTAGCCCTCAATATCGGCAAAGCAAAGGATAAAGCAAATGGCTGATGAAAGATTCAGTGGCGATATGTCACGAAACGAAGTAGAGATAGACTTAAGTAAGTTTATGGAACTGGTGACTGAGAATAGTAATCTCAAAGCTGAGATAACAGAACTCAAAGCAAATAAGGAACCAGATAACCCTTGGCAGCGTTGGATATTTTTATCGAATATGATTGATGCGTGGAGAATTTTTCCGAGAGCTTTTCTATCAGTATACATATTCTTATTATACTACGCAACAATGTGGTTCATGAACTTACCAGACCCAACACTCGAACAATCAGGATTAATTTCTGTGATTGTAGGTGCAGGAGCTGCTTGGTTTGGACTCTATGCTGGCACAGCAAAAGATAAGATAAATTCAAAGTAACCAAAAAATAGTTCTTGACTTATGTTTATAATTTTAGTATAATATATTTATGAAAAAAATTATGGATAGAAAAACCTGTCAAATGTGGAACTCTGAAATCAAGTCCTTTGAGACTTGGTATATTGATGAGTGCGAAATCTGTGGCAAAGCTGTAGATGCAACAACAGGTGAATGTAAAGAATATAAGTGTTGGACATAAATGAATTTATTCTACTTAGACGAAGATTTAGACAAAGCAGCCCAGTATCATGTTGACAAGCATATTGTCAAGATGCCGCTTGAGGCTGCTCAAATCTTATGCACTACTATATGGATAGATGAATTATTAGGGTTCGTTCCTCGAGCTCTTAACGCAGAAGAACGTGAAGTGATGAATAAAGCAAAAGCTGAAATCAAACACTTACCTCTTGAGGAACGTCCCTACCCCTACCTGCCAATGATGTACAATCATCCTTGCACAATCTGGGCAAGAGAGTCATTGGATAACCATGAGTGGGTTCATTGCTATGCTAATGCATTGAACGATGAATACCACTACCGTTATGGAAAATTACACAAATCAGTAGAACAAGTAGTAAATAAACTACCTGACCCAAAGAATTTACCTCGTGTAGGATTTACAACATTTGGACTGGCAATGCCAGATGAACTAAAAGATTATGATAATCCGATACAAAGCTACCGTGATTATTACCATTTAGACAAAGCAACATTTGCAGCGTGGTCTCATCGTGAAAAACCTGATTGGTGGAATGAAGATTATGCTGACTATGAGAAAAGGATTACAGCAAAATGATAGAAATTTATGGAAAAGATAACTGCCCTTACTGTGATATGGCAAAAGGTTTAGCAGAAAGAAAAGGATATGAAGTAGTATATAAACAACTTGATGTCGACTATGGATTCAGTGAAATGAGAGAAAAATTTCCTGGTGCAAGAACCTTCCCACAAATAATAAAAGATGGGGAATACATTGGCGGATATAGCGCCTTGGAGCAGTTAATCGGTGGATTATAAATTTAAAGAAGATGTAGTATTTAAAAAACTACAAATGTATGTTGATAAAACCTATGAACAGCATTATGGTAGTGGCAAAATACAATCAACTGAGTTTATTTTCGACTCAGGGCATGGAGAAGGTTTCTGTATTGGGAACATAATTAAGTATGCCCAGCGTTACGGAAAAAAGTTTGATAGAAAAGATGATATAGACTTATATAAGGTTATTCATTATGCTATCATACTTTTAGGAGAACGAGAAAAAGAAAGAGAAGAAGATGACAAGTATTATACTTCACAGTATAATAATGGAAATAAAGATGGGTGAACTACTAATCATATTTATATGGTTAATGCTAAAACATACTATAGCAGACTATTTGCTTCAAAGACCTTGGAAAGATAAAGGTATTTATGGAAGTAGAGGAGGTCTAATTCATGCTGCACACCATGTTGGTGGCGCATTTATTGTGCTGATGTTTTATGTAAGTTTCCCTTTAGCAGTACTTCTGTCGGTATTGGACGGCATACTACATTACCATATTGATTTTGCAAAGAACAATATAAAAAGAATATTTAAACTAAATAACACACAAACACTATACTGGGGATTACATGGTTTAGACCAATATCTCCATGTTTTAACATATGTACTAATAATTTGGCTAATAGGAGTATAAGTGGCAATTAAAACAAGAAAACACGAAAATTTAACAGAAACAAACATACAGCACGTAAAAGAACTATTATTAGCAGAAAAGCCTATAACTAAGAAAGAAGCGTGTAGTATATTAAATATAAGTTATAATACTACAAGGTTAAACAAGATAATTGCTGACCATGATGAGACTGTAGCTTATAGAGAAAGACGCAAGTCCCAAAACAAAGGGAAAGGCGCAACAGAAATGGAAATCAAACAAGTAGTAAATTTCTACTTAGATGGAAGTAATATATCAGATATAGCTAAAAGCTTATATCGTTCCCCAGCTTTTATAAAAGCAATTATAGACAGAGTAGGCATACCACAAAAGCTTGCTATGACTGACTATGAAGGTAGAAAAAACGCTATACTACCAGAACAGTGTGTAGCGGAAGAATTTGAGGTTGGAGAAAAAATTTGGGCAGTTCGACAGAACTACCCTGCAATTGTACAAAGAGAAGTTCAAGAAGAAAAAGCAGAAGAAAGAGGTTATAAAGTTTATCTATGCTATACTATAGAATGTAGTCAAGATGACCTAAAAGATACATATTTTCCGCATTTAACATATGCTGGTAAGTTCTATCCTCTACCTGCTTATGATATGGGCAAACTTGAACACTTGCAAAAGTATTTATAATATAAGGAGAACTAGGGATGGATTTATGGCAGATTATTGCTGCAGCATACTTATCGGGTGTGCTCGCTGCAATGTATTCAATATGGTGGCCATCATATAAATTAGTAAAGGCATTAGCACCTACTAATATAATGATACAAAAACCATTATTGTCAACTTTTATAGTATTTATTATATTTTTTATATTCTTTCCCTTTTTAATATTAACATTTATATTCCCATCAAATTTAGATAGGTTTATAAGAGGCTTCGTTAACGGAGTAATAGACATTAAATAATGGCATATAGTAAAGAAGTAAACGAAAGATTTTATGGAGTATTAAACTCACCAAAACAATTCAGTGTGGGTAGATTTGACCCAAAAGACCAGAATGTAGCAACAGGAATGGTTGGAGCACCTGCTTGTGGTGATGTAATGAAATTACAGTTGAAACTTGACAGCGCCGAACGCATCGTAGACGTAAAGTTTAAAACTTACGGATGTGGAAGTGCTATAGCTAGCTCTACAATGTTTGTAGAAATGCTAAAGGGAAGAACAATAGAAGAAGCAAAATTAATTAAAGACAAAGATATTGCAGATGCATTAGACTTACCTCCAATAAAACTACATTGTTCAGTTTTAGCAGAAGGAAGTATAAAGAAAGCAATAGAAGACTGGGAGCAGAAATGTATAACGACTTAGTAAAACATTTAGAGGGAGAGATAGCTTATCACAGAGCTAACATAAGAGTTTATATGAGAAATTCAGTAGGTATTGGAGAGCATAATGATATTGTTGCTTCAATCAAAGAAGAACTATCTAAACTTGCAGAAGCAGAAGATATGCTAAATGCCTTGCAGAAACACTTTAAATAATACCATTGGTTATAGATACTAAAAAATAGTTCTTGACAATTGGTTATAATTTTATTATAATATATTTATAAACAAAAAACAAGCAAATATGAGTGACAGATTTTACCAACAAATGCGAGACGCCACAGGATGGGCTCCAGGTATGCCTGAATTCATGCGCAATAACAAAAAATATAGGAGAAGAAGAATGGCTTGGACAGATGAATCTAAAGAGCAAGCAATTGAAATGTATCAGGATGCAGAACCTACACCTGAGACTTCAATGGAGATAGTAAAAGACATCGCTGAAGAATTAGGAGAAAGCCCTAATGGTGTCAGAATGATATTAACAAAAGCAGGAGTATATGTAAGAAAAACTCCAGCAGCTAAGTCAAGTGGCGGTAGCACTGGCGGAGGTAGAGTTTCAGTAGCAGACGCTCAAGATAAACTTACTTCTGTTCTAGGTGATGCAGGTCAAGAAGTTGACTCAGCAATCATTTCTAAACTAACTGGTAAAGCAGCAGTTTACTTCGCAAACGTAATCGAATCATTAAATAAGTAGTGTAATTTAGTGTGTTGAGGCAGTCATCGTGATTGCCTCAATTTTTTGCATCTTGAAAAAGTGACCAAAAATTTAACAATTCAAAAGAGTTTTTGTTAGATTAAATTGGAGGACACATGAAAAAACAAGATTTTGAGAGGAAACTCGATGATGCTGGGGATGCAATTATCACTTATAGGAGTCAGAACTCTCGTAAACTAAAGTACAATGTATGTACTAGAGACTTTAGCACTCAATATATAAAAAGTAAAAAGAATAGAGCAAAGGAAGGACAACATACTTCCTTATTATTTTGCTGGGACACGGATTCTTATAGAATACTTGTGCCTGAAAATGTAACGAGCATTGTGCCTCTTAACCGAGTAATACGCAATGATTGATTTAGACGCACCAGCAATTTACGAAAAAATAATACAAGAAACTGAACACGAACAAGTTAGATTAGTAATAAATACATTTCGTGAGACAGAGTACATATCCCTAAGAAAATACTATTTAGACTTTGATGAAGAATGGAAACCCTCCAATCAGGGAATAACAATACCAATAGATATGGAAAACACTAGAAATCTGTTCCAAGGTTTAGTAGAAATCCTCTCACTAGCAGAATCCAAAGCAATTATAGAAGAAAATTTCAGAGATTTGCTAGATGAAATCTACCTTTAGCAAAAATAGTTCTTGACAAGTCCTCAAAAATTGTGTATAATATATGTATGATTATAAAAGGACACATGACATATGACCAACACGGTCGCAAACGTAAAAGCAAGTTTACCAAAGCTGTGCGCAGTCCCGCGCAACAGTGGAAAACCTTTGCTCCAGAGCCTACAATTCGTAGGGAAACTAAAGAGTATCCTTCCGCTCCTTTGAGTGAGTATACACCTGCGCGTGATACTTCTTACAAGCAAAAAGCAAGTGAGAACTATACCGTATCGATTGCATACAACAAAGGTGCGTATCAGGTTATACCAAAAGAAGAAGTAAAACACATAGGAAAGTAATGAACAAGTTAGAGGCATTTTTAAAACAAGCAAAAGCAGATTACTATAGTGGTAATCCAATTATACCTGATGAAGTCTATGATAGATTAGAAGAACAGGTAGGCGTTACTGCTGTTGGCTCAGATGAAGGTGCAAGAATACCTCATATGTTTCCTATGTACTCTTTACAGAAAATTTACAAAGGAGAGAAAGACCCTTCTACTTTTTTAGCTGGAGTAGTAACTGTTACCCCTAAATTAGACGGAGCTGCAGTTAGTATTCAATATATAGATGGTCAACTAACAATGGCACTTACAAGAGGAGATGGCAAGAAAGGTTTAGACATTACAGATAAGATTAAACATTTAGTACCAAATACAATATCTTTCAAAGCACCTCACCAAGTAACAGGAGAGATAGTAGCCCCAAAAGAAATACCCAATGCTCGTAACTATGCAGCGGGTGCGCTTAACTTAAAAGATATTGAGGAAGTTAAGCGAAGAGACTTAACTTTCGTAAGTTATGGCGTACAGCCTTCGATTACCCCTGACTGGGTAGAAGATATGAGAATGTTACAGCATGTAGGATTCAATACAGCAATTGATTCAAACTGGGAACAGTTTCCACAAGATGGAGATGTCTGGAGAATAGTTAGTCATAAAGAGTTTGATGAGTTAGGATATACTTCTCATCATCCTCGTGGAGCATTTGCTCTCAAAGAAAAGCAAGAAGGCGTAGTTACAAAACTACTTGATGTTAAATGGCAAGTAGGAAAATCAGGTGCAGTTTCTCCAGTAGCAATACTAGAACCCTGTATAATAGGAGAAGCAACAGTTTCAAGAGCAACCTTACACAATATGGCAATTATAGAGTCACTAGACTTAGAAATAGGGTGTATGGTTGAAGTAATAAGAGCAGGGGAGATTATTCCCCAAATAGTAGCGAGAGTAGACTAATGAAAGAATATGAAGTATATTCAGAATATATGGAAGGAACACGAGTCGGACAAGTAGTTCGACATCTCCAAAACAAATATTGGGGAGTGCACCTTATAGATAAAGCAACGGGTAAAGGAGGCTTCCTTATGTGGCATCCTACCAAAAGTGAATACTGGTGCGAAGATATCGCCGAGAATTTTTGTTTAAAAATGCTCAATCAAGATGGAACGCCAGCGTAAATTACTAGTAGCTATCTGGACAACAGGTAGAAAAACAATTAAAGTATATGCAGATAAGAAAAAAACTAATGAAAAGAGCAAATAAACTTCCAGAAAACCCTTGCGGTGAGTGTAAGTTTTATGAGCCTATACATCAAATAACTCCAAAGCTAAGCGAAGGATGGTGTAGAGTTACATCTCCTGCAGGTATGGTGTTATCAGAGGAGACTTGTGAGAAATGGAGCCCAAAGACTTAAAAGAAAAAATACAGTATAGGTTAGACCAACTAGAAATGCTTATGTATAAAAACTATCATCTGAAAAATCCCGATGAAGTTTATAATCAAACATTACACATTAGTAAGTTTTGGTCTATTCTATCCGAAGAAGATAGAGATTTTGTTCAAGCCGCCCAAGATTCAATCACAGAAGGTTGGGAGTGGATTAAGTGAGTGGTGGAGTATATAACAAAACTTATTTTGAAAATCGACCTGACGAACAGTTAGTAGAAGGCGTTTTATATGGAGTTATTTTAGTCAATCAAAAGACGTTTGTAAGGGAGTGTATTAAGGTTGGAATAGCAAAAGGAAAAGATTGGAGGCACGTTATTAAAAGAAGTCGTGGTTTTAAAGGGTATGATTTACGCATACAACGAACCTATCACGATACGATTTATAACTGCTGGAAAAAAGAGCAGGAACTGCACGAGAAGTTTAAGGACGACCGTCATTATCCAGCTGAAAAATTCGGTGGGCATACAGAGTGTTTCAAAATTGATTCTAAAATTTTATCCCACTTCCCGAAAAATAATTCTTGACAAACGCTCTCTCATCTGATATAATATACTTATATTTTGGGAGAAAGACAATATGACAGAGATAGTACCGCCAACAAGTTGCCCAACATGCTCAAGTGTGTTAGAACTTGTAAACGACCAACTATTTTGTCGTAATAGACTTTGTCCCGCTCAATCAGCAAAGCGTGTTGAACACTTTGCGAAAACTTTGAAAATCAAAGGACTTGGCCCTTCAACTATTGAAAAGCTAGGTCTTGAAGATTATCATGATATTTATTCTCTCACCCAAGAGGAGATATCATTCTTACTGGATTCAGAAAAACTGGGAACCAAACTCTTTCAAGAAATAGAAAAATCGAAGAGTAGTGACCTAACAGTTTTATTACCAGCATTTTCGATACCGCTGATAGGCTCAAGTGCCACTCAAAAGTTAGCGAAACACATCTCATTTATACATGAGATAACCCCAGAGATTTGTGTAGAGGCAGGTCTGGGTCCTAAAGCGGCGTCGAACCTTGTAGATTGGTTAGTAAATACTTTCCACTTTGAAAAATACTACGAGCTACCCTTTTCTTTTGCTTGTGACAGTAAGGCGAAAGTCAGTCATGAGAACACTAAGGGAACAGTTTGTATCTCAGGTAAGCTAATAAGCTATCCTACCAAAGCAGCCGCCAAGCAAGTATTAGAAGAAAACGGCTACGCAGTAAAGGATAACCTAACAAAAGATGTAACAATCTTAGTTAATGAAAGTGGTATAGCAAGTGCTAAAACTAAGAAAGCAGAAACAATGGGTATAACAATTATTAATAACATAAAAGACATTTTAGAGGAAAATTAAAAATGGCATTACCAAAATGGACAGACGAAAGAACTTCAGAGTTAACTTCTTTCGTGGGCAATGAGAGCCCTATATCTCAAGCTACTGTTGCTTCAGCAGCAGAGCAGTTAGAAACATCTACAAGATCAGTTTCTAGCAAACTAAGAAAGATGGGTTATGACGTAGAACTAGCTTCTGCTTCAGCTTCCAAGTCTTTCTCAGACGACCAAGAAGCTACTTTATCAGCTTTTGTAACTGATAACAGTGGTTCTTACACATATGCAGAAATTGCATCACACTTTGAAGGCGGAGCTTTTTCAGCTAAGTCAATTCAAGGTAAAATCCTTTCTATGGAATTAACTGAGCATGTAAAACCTGCTCCTAAAGTAGAAACAGTTAGAACTTATACTCCTGAAGAAGAAGGAACATTTGTTGAAATGGTAAACGGCGGTAGCTTCGTAGAAGAAATTGCTGAAGCATTAGGCAAATCTGTTAATTCAATCAGAGGTAAAGCTCTATCTTTATTAAGAAGTGGGGAAATCAATGCGATTCCTAAGCAGAAAGAAACTAAAGGTTCAAGCAAAGCTGACGTTTTAGCTGACATCGATATCTCAGGCATGACTGTCGAAGAAATCGCTGATTCAATTGGCAAAACAGTTAGAGGAGTTAAAACAATGTTGACAAGAAGAGGTCTTCAGTGTTCTGACTACAACGGCGCTGCTAAAAAAGAAATAGGTTAATATTTCGTACTATTTTAGTTAGGTAGGGGCGTTCTGTCCCTACCATTTTTTATCTTATACTTGGGAGAGTTAGTTTGAATATTGCGAGTGCTTTACTGAAGCAGATTATAGTACAGAATGATTTAGATACTTGGTCTAATCTCAAGGAACATTACCTACCTGGTGATTTCCAACCGATATTCAAAATCCTTGATAAACATATCGAACAATATCAAGACCTTCCACAGTTCGAAGACCTACGTTACGAAGTCCGTGACAGAAAACTACAAGAAAAAATATTCGCTATCGAGTCTGTAGATGTCGAGGTCGACGCTTGGCTTTTACTTGACTATTTGAAAAATGAGTATGCACAAGTAGAAATTCTAGACCAACTAGATAAGTATATAGATAATACAGTAGCAATGGCTACAGCTGAAGAAAACATAGAACAATTACAGGAAATAGTTTTAAAGGTAAGTGAGCAGGTAGATGTCAAACCCCCTGCAGAGAGTATGGAAAGAATCTCTCTGTTTGAAGATGATAAAGAACTATCTAAGTATTTACCTTTAGGACTCAATTCTGAATATGATTCGGAAATTCAGTTCTCTCCCAAAGATTTGGTGCTTGTGGGAGGCAGACGTGGTTCAGGTAAGTCAGTTACCTGTTGTAATATTGCAGCTAACGTATATGAAAGTGGTCGTTCTGCTATTTATTTCACTATTGAGATGGATAGTCGTTCTATACTACAAAGAATATGCTCTGTTGCAACTCGTGTTCCACTCAAAAGATTACGCAGTAAAATGTTATCTTCTGATGAGTGGACAGCAGTTGCTGGTTGGTGGGCTGGAAGATTTGATGGCGGACATGACTTGTTGCCAGAGTTCGAGAAAACTCGTGACTTTGAAGCATTTCATGATAAACTAACAAGACTCCAGCTACACAAAGATAGGCAAATAGATGTAATCTATGACCCTGCACTAACTCTCTCCAAGATACAGTCAGAACTCGACAAAAAGGTTAATCAACTTGATGTCGGTGTTGTAATAGTTGACTATCTGAACCAAGTGAAGCGCCACAATGCACCAAGTCGATCTGGTCAATATGACTGGACAGAACAAATAGAAGTAAGTAAGAAAATGAAGTTGTATGCACAAGAATATGAGACTATGTTCTTTGCACCTTATCAAACTGATGCAAGTGGAGAGGCTAGGTTTGCAAAAGGTATACTTGATGCTGCAGATGCAGCCTACTCACTAGAAACATGGGAACAAGAAGACAATTGTATGACATTTAACTGCACAAAAATGCGTAGTAATGTTATGAAAAGTTTTGACAGTGTTATTGACTGGGAAACACTTAAAATCGGTCCTCAGTCTGCGATTAATCCTAAAGAAAAAGAAGAAATGACAAAAAGTATGAAAACTGGAGAAGATGTAGACGACTTATGATACTGTACACAGAAAAACAATTAGACAAAGCATACTTATATTTTATAAAGAAGTTACCAGTTATAGTACCTTTGCCTTCAAGAGAACAATTTAGACGCATTTTTGAAGAAACAATGAGACTAAAGCAAATAGAAGATTGGATAGAATGGAATGGAGATAAGCTATGACAGTAGAAGAACTATTACAAGAAAGAAATATACCTTATAAATTGTCTCCTGCAGATGCTATAGTTTCATGCCTTAACCCTGAACATGATGACAGTAATCCTAGTATGAGAATTGATAGAATTACTGGAGTATATAATTGTTTTTCGTGCGGTTTTAAAGGTAATTTATTTGTTCACTTTGATGCACCTTCTAATCCTATAGATATTCGTAGAGAAAAAGTAAGAAGAAAAATAGAAGAAGTAAGGTCATCTTCAATTGGTTTGAAGATGCCAAAGAATTTTATGCCTTATGTAGGCAACTGGAGAGAAATCTCACCTGATACTTATAAAAGATTTGACTGTTTCGTGCATCCAGACAAACCTTTTACAGGTAGGCTCTCCTTTCCGATTAAGGACTTGACAGGAAAAATAGTAGCATTTAATTGTAGGAGTCAATCACCTACAGATATAGTAAAATATATCATTCATCCCCCAAAAGCTGTGTTACCTCTATTTCCTGCTCGAGTCCGCCCCATAAAGGGTAGAGTCATATTAGTAGAAGGTATATTTGATGTATTAAATCTACATGATAAAGGACTAGAGAATAGTGTTTGTTGTTTTGGCACAAGAAACATAGATATAGAAAAATTAAAATTGTTAAAAATGAGTGGAGTAACAGGCATAGATTTATTATTTGACCCAGACGATGCAGGTCAAGATGCTGCACAACGAGTGATTGAAATGTGTGATGTTGCAGAAATACTTCATAAGAATATAAAACTGCCAAGAGCGTTAGGGGATGCAGGGGCATTAACAAAGAACAAAGTAAAAGAATTAAAGGAACAATTATATGGCTAAGATAGCATTAATAGAAAGTAAACCTAGTCGTAATGACTATGTAAGATTATTTGATAATCAGTTTGACTTTGACCAGTTTCAACTGTGTTCAGACCCAACTGTAAAGAAAGTATTAAAAAGAGATTGTGATATTGACATAAATGTTGATGATTATGATTGGGTAATACTTATAGGGTCTGAATGTTTAAAGTTTTATACTAATCAAAGTTCAGTAACAGAATATAGTGGTAGAGTTATAGATGATAAATTTCTACCAGTAATAAACCCAGCAATGTTAGCTTTCAAACCAGAAGCTAAAAAGACTTGGGAAGAATCAGTAACAAATATAAGTAAGTATGTAAAAGGAGAACTGCAAGTAATGAAACTTGGTTCTGACAAAGCATATGGTATACAAGATACTGAACAGTTCATAGAGTTTCTAAACAAGGCTTTAGAAGCACCTTATGATTTCATTGCACTTGACTCTGAGACAACAGGATTATACCCAAGAGATGGATATATGCTGGGATTAAGTATATCTTATGAGCCAGACCACGGTGCATATATTGATACTGATTGTATCGATGAAAGAGTAGAAGAACTTCTACAAGAGTTGTTTAATAAGAAAAGAGTAGTATTTCATAATGCTAAGTTTGACTTAGCCTTCTTTGAGTATCATTTTGGATTTAAGTTTCCAAGATTTGAAGATACTATGTTACTACATTATATGTTAGACGAAAATCCAGGCACTCACGGCCTAAAACAATTATCTCTCAAATACACTCCTTACGGAGACTATGAGAAGCCGATGTATGACTGGATGGCAGAGTATTGTCGTAGAAATGGAATATTGAAAAACCAATTTACTTGGGATATGATTCCATTTGATATTATGAAAGACTACGCAGCTCTTGACGCAGTATGTACTTTTCTTCTCTTTCAAAAATTTGAGAAACCTTTGCTTACCAATGAAAGACTGTATGGAGTATACCGAGACATTCTAATACCAGGCTGCCGATTCCTTACAGACATTCAAGATACTGGTGTTCCCTTTGATAGAATGAGACTAGAAAAGTCTTCAGTGCTTATGCAGGAGCAGATTGATGAAGCCATCGCTACATTATATACTTATCCTGAGATTAAGAAGTTTGAAGAGATTACAGGTAAAGATTTCAATCCGAACAGTACTATGCAACTTCGTTCTCTACTCTTTGACTATATTGGACTAGAGCCAACAGGTAAGAAGACCGGCACGGGTGCGGATAGTACTGATGCGGAAGTGTTAAAAGAGTTAGCTGAAAAACATGAAGTACCTCAACTTGTTCTTGACATAAGACAGAAAGTAAAAATCAAGACTACATATCTTGATAAAATTTATCCACAGCTTGACAGAGACAGTAGACTTCGTACAGGTTTTAACCTTCACGGAACAACATCAGGCCGTCTTTCTAGTAGTGGTAAAATGAATATGCAACAAATACCAAGAGACAATCCAATTGTCAAAGGTTGTATCAAAGCTACAGAAGGCAACAAGATAGTTGCAATGGACTTGACAACAGCTGAAGTATATTGTGCTGCTGTGCTTGCAAACGACAAGAATCTTATGAATGTATTTAAAAACGGAGGCAACTTTCATAGTAACATTGCTAAGTTAGTATTCGACCTACCTTGTGAAGTAGATGAAGTCGCTACTCTATACAGTACACAAAGACAAATGGCAAAAGCTGTTACCTTTGGTATTATGTATGGTGCTGACCAAAGAAAATTAGTGAACAAGTTACCAAAGACTCAGGTAGTTATTTTAGCATGAACGAAGCTAGTGCAGTTATCAAAGATTACTTTGAGCAATTCTCTGGGCTTAAAAAATGGTTAGACAATCAGAAGCAGTTTATACAAGATAATGGTTTTATTTACTCTCATTTCGGAAGAAAAAGACGACTCCCAAATGTATTCTCTACAGATAAAGGAATCGCTTCTCATGAAGTGAGGTCAGGAATCAACTTTCTAGTACAGTCAATTGCTTCTGATGTCAACCTTCTTGGTGCTATAGATACCCACAATGAAATTATCAAACGAAATAAGACGAAAGATATGAGAATCTTTGCCCTTGTTCATGACTCAATTCTTGCAGAAGTGAAAGAAGAAGATGTTGATGAATATATGGAAATTGTAAAATCTTGTATTGAAAAAGACCGAGGTATCTCAATTCCAGGCTGTCCAATTGGTTGTGATTTTGATGTAGACGAAGACTACTCACTTGGAAAGTTTAAAGCAAAGTATGAAACTGAGTGATGTTGAGTTTCCTATCTATGTTCTTCATACTGACGAAGTTGAAAAACGAGATGGAATACTATGGTGTGAAGGTGCGGTTGTAGATGATACAAATGCACCTGGAACTACCATAGGACAAAGAAGATTAAACACAGCACATAGAAATTTATATGATTTAAGACACATGATTGATAGTTTTGTGGCACTATCAAAACACAGAGGAAAGTTTTTTGTAGACTCAAATGGAAAGTTCTTTAGATATGAAAAAAGTACAACAGCAAAGTTGTACTATTGGAAAATAAAAGAAGTAATAGAAAAAGATATAGCAACATTAATATATGTAGAGAACGTACCTTTTCCATTTGAACTAAAAAGACCTCCGCAGCCCACAGAAAAATACGCAGGAGTTTTATACATAAAGAATATACCTTCTTACTTGTACGAACTCTCAGAAATTAAAAAGAAAAATACTTGGAGAAAAGTATGAAAATAGTAATAGAAATAGACACAGAGCAGCAGCACGATAGAGATACAATACAAGAGATAATAGAGTTGCTTAGAGGTTTGATAGATGAGGAATAAATATGACTACTATCCAACACCTGAAGGGTTTGCATTAGGTTAAATGAAAGATGTA